>Ga0209925_1000020_pt1 | contig 71932 bp, 61 predicted proteins | sample SalPonR2_A_D1_MG_FD_185702 | JGI IMG/M metagenome (GOLD analysis project Ga0209925, IMG submission 185702) | Salt pond soil microbial communities from South San Francisco under conditions of wetland restoration - Salt Pond MetaG R2_A_D1_MG... ... | reverse complement strand
GGGTACGCTAAATATAAGCGGGTGTGGGGCTTTGTCATCTCAAAATAGACTTCTAAGTAACTTGAAAATATATATTAATATTCCAGAAGCTTAGCTCTCTGTCATTGCGAGGAGCGAAAGCGACGAGGAATCTTGATTGTTCAAGATTTCTCGCTGCCGCTCGAAATGACAATGCGGATGTTTTTTAGCGTTACTTTCTGCAAAAATACCGCCGCGGCGGAATAAACCGCTTTTTACGAAGCCATTCGTTTTGAGTTGCCATAAAAAGGGAGCCGACGATGAGTGACCAACAAATTGATAGGCGGGATCAGGAAGTCATCGGCAAATTTCGCTCTGTGGTCGAGGGCAAAGAACGACAGAAAAAGAAAAAAAAGATCCGAACCGGTTTGTTCGGGGGGTGTCTGGCGGTCTGCGGGGCCGCCTTGCTGGCAGCGTTTTTTTGTTTTTCCTTTGAGAAACCGCCAAAATCAGCCGTTCCCTTGCCCCCCGTGGACAACACGCCAATGCCGATCAAAATGGCCCAGACAAGCCCCCTGCAGCCTTTAAAGCCGATAACAATCGAGGTCCATGAGGCTCCGGAGCCGGAACGGAAGGCTCCCGGGAATATACGGATTGCGGCGCTTGTCCCATGCCTGAAGGTCAAAGGCAGGCAGTACATATTTTCCCAGACGGCCTTCCCAATCGAAAAGGACGGCCGCCCGGATGTATGGGTATGGATGGATGTGCGCTCTGAGAAAGACGAACTCCCTTATACATTGCGCCATATTTATTTCTTCGAGGACCACAAATACGCATCCGTGGCTTTAAATATTAAATGCCCGCGGATGCGGACCTGGAGCAACCTTACCCTTGAGCATGATCGGTATGCGGGCAAATGGCATGTGAAGGTGGTGACAGCGGAAGGCAAAAAGCTCGCAGAAACCGGATTTGAAATGACCCCATAATCCATTCTCATCTGGCTAAACGAAAACCCCCTCCCTTCGAAAAGAATTCGGATACCATAATTTTTGCGTGCAAAATGAATAATTATTTCAATTTTTGTTGTTTTGTTATAGAAAATGAACTAGGAAGGATGAGATTTTTACGCAAACGTTAACTATTCCGGCGCACCATTCGGGTTCTTACCCAGGCGGAAAAATGCCGGCGAACAGTTGCCGCCATGGGTGGCGGTAAGCTGCCAGGGAGAAAAAATTTTACATTCTGCCACCTAAATTGAGCGATTTTCAAGTTTACCGCTTAGGTGCCATATAATTAATCATTGTTTTTCGGTAGAATAGGCGAATGATCAATTTTTAGGTATAAGGAGGTCCTATGTGGAGGAGGATGCTTATCATAATTCCAATCTTAATTATAGCGGTGTTCACCCCCATTCATGACGGCCTTTTATGGGCTGACGCCGACGGGCCCCGACCTGATATCAAGATCAATGGTTCGGACGGCCCCCTGACACTTTTTCAGGAGGATCCGGTAAAAATAACGGTCAGTTTGGCTTGCGGAGGGGCGGCAGACCAAGAATTTGACTGGTGGCTTATTGCGGAGACGCCATTTGGCTTGTATTCCTACCAACTCCCCGCTGCCTGGGCTTCCGGCATCTCCGTCTGCCTCCAGGAACCCTTGATTAATTTTTCTGATTATTCTGTATATGAGTCTACCTTGCCCGCTGAGGGGGAATATGTTTTTTATTTCGGGGTAGATGACAGGGTTAACGGTTCTCTTGACGACCCCGTATTCGATTCGGTCGCCTTGTTATGTGAGGGCACCCATCCGCCTTCAAATCCTTGTCCCGACCCGCCGGGAATAACCGCAACCGATGGTACGCATGCGGACAAGATCGTTGTCAACTGGAAGGCATCGGAATTCGCAACATCTTATGATTTATATCGGGCGGGTTCGAGCAAGGGGGAAAAAGAGCTAATCACATCAACGGCCTCGCTCAGCTATTCGGATTATTCCGCGGCGTGCAACACAGACTATTATTACTGGGTCCAGGCAAAAAATGCCACGGGCGGCAGCGGCTTCTTTTACTATGATATTGGCTATCGCCAATGCGCGGCTCCCAAGGCCCCGAGCAATCTTCGGGCATCCGATGGATCGCACCGCGACAGGATTCGGATTACCTGGGATCCGTCATCTAATGCGAGCACCTATGACCTATATCGCGCTGAATCAGAAAACGGCGAAAAAACAAAGATTCAATCAACCGCCGACAACAGTTTTGATGATACCGCCGTATCCTGTGATCTCGCCTATTACTATTGGGTTAAGGCAAAGAGCGGCGATATGGCAGAGAGCGGATTCAGCAACTGTGATCCGGGTTACAAGGCGTGTTCAGCCGGTTCCCCGTCATATGCCCTTAACGTGAATATGCCGGCGCCGACCGGGGTAACCGCCACTGACGGCCAATATGCCGGTAAAATTGTGGTTAGATGGGATTCTGTGCCAGGGGCCGCCTCTTATAACGTGTTTCGGGCAAAAGAGAACTGCGGCGTTAAAACCAAAATCGGGTCTACCGGAAATACAACCTATGAAGATACCACCGTCCCGGACCAATCAACCTATTACTATTGGGTTAAGGCGACCAATTGTGTGGAATACAGCGAATTTAGCATAAAGCATGACACGGGGTATTTGATGAACAGGCCGTCCGCACCGGCTTGGGTAAGCGCATCTGATGGCAAGTATATGAATAAAATCCATATCAAATGGAAGTCCGTGGCAAATGCGGCCTCATATAATATCTACCGTGTAAACTTTGGTAAATTTAACCTGAGCTTCTGGTTAAACAAAGAGAAGATTCGGACGACATCAAAGACAAGCTTTTATGACGCCTCTGTTCCCTCCAGTACTTCGCGTTCGGAGCGTTACTATTATTGGGTCGAGGCGAGCAATGCGGCCGGCACCAGCGATGTCAATGTGGGTGACAGCGGATATGCCTACCGCACGTTGAAAGATCCAAATGTCTATGCCACGGATGGCTCGCTTTCCTGTTGCGTGCGAATCGAATGGAACGCGGTAAACGGGGCGAAGAGATATGATATATACAGGGCCACGTTCGCTGAGGGCAGAAAGACAAAAATCGCCTCAGTCGGGGGCGACAGGAATACGTTTGAGGACGCGTCGGTGACTTGCCCGGTAAAATACTTTTATTGGGTCAAAGCCGTTGATCGCAGAGGATTTACCAGCAGCGAGTACGGCGGTTACGATTCGGGGTTCTGTCGGGGTCAATAAATCGGTGGGTCCGTTCGGCTTTGATCTATCGGGCGGCAGCGGGAAATCCTTAAAAGGCGATATGCCTTGCGCTATCGTTGCTTGCAATGACAGAATTTGACGGGCTGAGGCGCTCCGTTTTTTATTGATGCGTCAGAAAAACCCGCCCGCTCCGATATATCCGCATGAAAAGGCCTTGGAAGGCGATTAAGCGATTTCCATTAACTGGATTTCGAATGTCAGATCTTTTCCGGCCAGCGGATGATTGGCATCCAGGGTTACCTCATTGTCTGAGACATTTGTGACAATCACGAAAATGCTGTTTCCATCTTCCTGCTTGAGCTCCAGCTCAAGGCCGAGTTCCGGCTGGATATGCTCCGGGAATTTGGTTTTATCGACTTCAACCACCATATCGTCATGGTATTCCCCATAGGCTTTTTCCGGTGGGATGACGACGGTTTTGTCTTCTTCGGGATTCATTCCGATCACTGCCTCTTCAACACCGGGGATCACCTGTCCGTCTCCGATGACGAATTCCAAGGGCTCTTTTTCACTGGAGGAATCAAAAACCGTACCGTCATCAAATTTGCCGGTATAGTGAATTTTAACCGTGTCGCCTTCTTTTGCCTGGGTCATAGAACGCTCCTTTGTTCCTGATATTAAACATTATTGTGGATTGGCAGATTGTGCATCCGTGATAATGGATGCCTACTCTCCTGGCTCGATGGTTTTGCCTGATTTTCCCGAGAACGCGCGAATATGGGCCGAGAAAGAATGAGGTTGTCAAACGATGGCGAATAAACGGGGTCAGAAAATCGGGAAACTCTATTGATGAACGTATGCCATTTGTTAAACTAGACTAAAGCATGATTAAATATCATGCAACCATAGATATGCCAGTGTCAATAGCATTTAGATATGTCAGAAAAAATATAGCCCCCTGAATCGAACGTTTCAATCCCGGCCCCCACTCCCCCCCCCTTTTTTTTTGTGGCCAAACAGGGCAAGGAATGCGTTTTCCCGGCCGCTGGGTGGATTCGGCAGGGTTTGGTCTCCCGGATGGGGTCAGGCTATGTAGGTTTTTAGCTGGTTAAGCGCCGTGATGACCAGATCCGGAATGACGCCTGTGCACCGGCTGTCGCCTTCGCGCAGGCGCAGGGACTGCTTATCGCCCGCAAAAAGGGCGGTTTGGAATCCTTCGGTTTTGGCCGGCAGGATGTCGTTTAGCCTATCGTTTCCCACATAAAGGGCGTCCTCCTCCTCAATCCCCATTTTTTTAAGCTCGCCGGCGGCCAGTTGAAACAGCCGCCGCGATGGTTTGGCGACGCCGTACTGGTAGGAATAAAAAATCAGGCCGGGGCTAAAGCCCATCTTTTCCGGCGGGGCCCCGCAAAGCGTCTCAAAAAGAATGGGCGTAAAAAACTGGGCATTTGAAATAATCCCCATTATCATGCCTTTATCTCGCAGGCTCGTCAATATATCCGCCAGATGCGGCATGGGATAGCCGGGGTTTGCGATCATCTCAAATTCTATGGCAAAGCGGCGGGCCGTTTCAATGTCCGTCGCGCCGAGCACCTGCATCCAGATCCGATCGATTGCAACCTCCGGAAAATCGATGCCCTGCCTGTGCATGGCTTCGTGTGTGGATTCGATGGCATAAAAAAATGCATCCACCAAATCATCCACCGACCCTGCGTAACGATAGGTTTTAATCAGGTCTTTTAGCCGGGAAGCGGTTTGGGCCTTGTTTTTGGCAATACTGATGTCTCCGCTTTGGCTGATAAGAATCGTCCCGTAGACATCAAATAAGACCGCTTTGACCGGCTTTTTCAATTCGCCCGAGGGCCTCATCCCGGCCGGAATCGGATGAAGCGGGGCAATGTATTTCGCCATCAAATCAGTATAGGCCATACTCACTCCATTTCAGCAGGCTGAAGGCCTCCGGATGGAGAAATTCGAGCGCCAGCCGTTTTTTATCAATCCGTTGCCGGACATCGGTCTGAAGAACCTTTTGATAAATAGCCGACAGGCTTTTTTGATAGGTGGACTGACCGTAGTTTGAAATGACGGCCGCCCGGTTTTCTGAAACCCTTTCATCGCGGTCTGGAATATCCGTCAAATTTCTAATTGCCGGATTGTCATGAAGGATTTTTTCATAAACTTTTTTCTCCGAGCATATCCGCGAAATCACTTGCTGCTGAAACGGCTCCTCAAGGAGGCCGAAGTCAATGCAACGGTCCTTGGTCATCTGTTGATAGGCGGACCGGATGGTTCGCCCGTCCATGCGAACGCCATAGCGTTTCGCATTATTTTGAATACAGGACGTCCATTTTTCAAAAAACCGGTTTTCCTCAAAGGCGTTCAGCGGAACCCGCAGGCCGTCGTAGAGGTGGTCCAGGCGCAGCCCGTTATTCTCGAAATCCCGGCAAATATCCGGAAGTCTTCGGCCGGCAAGCATCTGGCCGGCGGTCCAGGGCTCCAGAAAAGCAAAGCCGAATCCTTCGGTGATGCTGGTTGTAATTATGCTTTCAGCGGATTGGATCAGGTCGTTAAAGCCATACCTTCCGGAGGCCTCAAAAATGACCGGTAAGCGGTTATTTTCGACGAATGTCTGCCAGGACTTATAGGGCGTCCAATCCCGCGGGCTGTTCGGGGGCAGGGTGATGGCGAGCCAGGTTTGCGGGGCCAGAAAACAGGATAACAGGATGGCTTCGCCGATGTTCTTCCGCCGGATCGCACGGACCGGGTAGAGGACAAACCGGTGATCGATTCTTCGCCCAGGGCTCGGATGAAAGGGCTCAATCATGTTCGGCAGCAGATGGCGCCCGTTTTTATCAAGACCGGCCCGCCCAAGAATTTTGTAATCCCTTGAGTTGATCACGCAGTAATGACAATTTTCTGGATAGGCGTCTTCTGCATAGTAGGCGCCGGGTCTGCCGTCCTCGGCGAAATCGTGGACCTGAAGGAGCAAACGCATCCCATGGGACTGAAGATGGGAGAGAATCCTTGGAAGCCTCCGGTTTTTGGCCAGCAGCGGGTTGTGTACATGAAGAATGTCGCAGCCATCCGGCCATTTTTCAGCAATCGCCCGGACAATACGCTCGGCGGTCAGCCGGGGGGGCTCTTCGGTATTTTTTGAGGCTTCCTCCGGCGCGTCATAGCCAATGCCGGGGATAACCCGGGTCGTGACGGCCAAGGGGCGCCGGGGGGCGGCTCCGGTTAACACGAGTCCCTCCGCCTGTTGGCAGAGCGCTGCAAGCTGCTGACAAATCACGCGGCTGACGCCGCCGGGTTTTAGGTGATAGTGAAGGAACGCGATCTTCATGGAAGGTTATTCTTCAATGTAAGATGTCGGATCCACCAGGCCCGCCTCGGCGAACCCTTTTTTTCGGAGTCTGCAGCTGTCGCACTGCCCGCAGGCCAAACCTTCGGGTGAGGGATCATAACAGCTGTGGGTGATGGAATAATCCACGTTTAGGGATATTCCTTTTTTAATGATTTCCGCTTTGGTGAAATAAAGCAGGGGCGCCTGAATTCGAATTTTGGCGTCGCCTTCAACCGAGGCTTTTGTCGCAAGATTGGCCATATGCTCAAAGGCCTTGATAAATTCCGGCCGGCAGTCGGGATACCCACTGTAATCCACGGCATTGACGCCGATATAGATATCTTCGGCCCCCAGGGTTTCGGCCCAGGCAAGCGCACAGCTCAAAAAAACCGTGTTTCTGGCGGGTACGTAGGTAACCGGAATACTGGCGGCCATGTCCGTATCTGATCGCTCTTTCGGGACCGCAATATCGGCCGTAAGCGCAGATCCGCCGATGTCCCCGATGCCGATCGGCAGGACCAGGTGTTTTATCGCCCCCACTCGATCGGCGATTTTTTTTGCCGCCGCCAGTTCAAACCGATGACGCTGACCGTAGTCAAAGCTCATGGCGTAGCAGTTAAAGCCCTTTTCTACGGCAATCGCCAGGGTCGTGGCGGAATCCAACCCGCCGCTCAAAAGAACGACCGCCTTTCCGGTTTCAGCCATTTTTACTTCCTCTTATGGACGGACACGGGCCTATCCTTTCACCTTGTAAAGCGCTTAACACACGCGGCTCGTTTGAACCGGAACCCTTACTTTTCAATATGCCGGTTGAACTCATTGATTGCGGTTTCAATCGGTATGGCAAAGCCGAGGCCTTCAAAATGCCGGGTCAGCTTTTTAAACGAGTTGATCCCGACAACCCTGCCATCCCGGTTAATCAATGGCCCGCCGCTGTTTCCGGGATAAATTTTCGCATCCGTTTTAATGAAATTATTTTCAAAGCCCGAAAATACCCCGTTGCTGACCGAATCCCGCAGGCCCATCGGACTGCCGATGGCGTAAACCCGGTCGCCCTGGTTGAGCGGCCCTATGTCGGCCGGCCTTATAAACGGGGTTTGATAACCATCCACTTTAAGGAGCGCAAGGTCCTGCTCGCTGCTTGTATCCACCAAATAGGCATGGAGCACCTTTCCGGTTTTCAGAATGATTTTAAAATGCCGGGTTAAGGCTGCGGTGCTTGTGGTATACCGATAGTCGGATTTCTGGTCCTCATAGGTTGCCTTGCGGGATTCATATTTTGATTTTTTTACCCGAAAATCGTGCCTCCTGGCCTCATAGCGGTTTTTCTCGATTTCATACCGCTGCCTGTTCTGCTCTTTTGCGGCCCCATCAGCCATGGCGTCTATGGCCTGTTTATATTTGTCCAGGTGTCGTTTGATTTTTTCCAGGCGCTTTTTTTCGGCTTCGAATGCCTTGTCCGCCCGGTCAAGCCGGTCATCAATGGTATCCAGTGCTTTATCGGCCTTTTTGAACAGTTGGGCATCCCCGCGAATGACATGTTTGTTCGTTAAAATATGGCCGTCTGCGGTTATGAAAAACCCGGATCCGCTTCCAATATCCGATTTGATGGAAACCGTGGCGATCGCCGCAGTTTCCACAGGTGTGGAAGGATGGTATTTTTCATAGAGGGATTCTCGAAGGTTGATAAGGCCGGATTTACGTGTATCCATCCCCTCCATGGGGTCGGTCTCATAATCGGCGTTCTCCGGCGGCGTATCGGTGAAATGCCAGTTGCCGTCTTCATCCTGATACTTATATATTTTTGCCGATGCCATAGCGCCGAAGAGCAGGGCAAACAGCATCGCTGCGAGTATTACCGGAATTAGTCGCTTCAATTGATCCCCCTCTCCCGTATTCAGACCCCGCTTTCTGCGTGCGGCCAGATAATTTTGTGGAGCTGTAGTTGAAGCCTGACAGCTAAACGATCCGATAGGATCCATTGCGCCAGAAATGCGGGGTCAAGCATGCCGGCGGCCGGAGAAAACAGGACGGGCGCAGGATGCTCCTTTCTCCATTTGTCCATCAGCAGGTTTTTTGCATAGTCATAATCGGTTCGATCCGTGAGGACAAATTTGAGCTGATCCGCAGGCGTCAGTTGGTCCAGGTTGGAGAAGTTGGTTTTCTCGCTTTCCCCGCTGCCGGGACATTTTATGTCGACGATTCTTATACAGCGGGGGTCCACCGGAGCGATGTCTAGGGTGCCGTTTGTTTCGAGCAGAACCTGGAAGCCACGATCCAGAAATTTTGTGATCAAAACCGGCGTATCGGGTTGAAGCAAGGGCTCCCCCCCGGTTACCTCAACCAGCGGGCACTGGAATGCTTCTATTTTTTGGATAGCCTCCTCGATCCCCATCTGTGTGCCGGGCTCATATGCATAGGCCGTGTCACAGTAACGGCAACGCAGGTTGCAGCCGGAAAGGCGTATAAAAGCGCAGGGCAGTCCGGCATGAAGCGACTCCCCCTGAATACTGTAAAATATTTCTGTTACATATAGGCTCATGGGGCGTTTATGCGGGAACCAGTTCGCCAACAGCGGCTTTATAGATTTCCGCCTGTCCGGAAATTCGGTAGCTGTTGACGGAAGCTGGAATCAGAAACGAGTCCCCCCGGTTTATCTTGACGGCGCCCGCCGCATCGTTCCAGTAGATCTCTCCGGATCCACTGGTGCATAGCAGGATTTCGGGCCCCAGAATTTTGTCCGCCCGGTGAGTGCAGCTGTCGTCAATATGAATGACGGACAGGGAAAACTCTTCTGCAGGGGTAGGATATACCTTTTCGCAGGATTGGTTCTCCTGGGCGACGAGTATATCCAGGCTATGGGGTTGAAAGTTCAGCACCCGCATGAGTTCGGTGGCATCCACATGTTTGGATGTCAGGCCGCCGCGCAGGACGTTATCGGAATTTGCCATGATTTCTATGCCGGTGCCGTTAAGGTAGGCGTGCATCTCTCCGGAGTTCAAAAAAAGGGCTTCGCCTGGCTGCAGGCATACCAGGTTGAGCAAAATGGGAGAAAGGATGCCGATATCCTCGGGGTAAAGCTCATACAGGGTTTTGACCCAGTAAAATTCGTCATTTTGGGCCTGGTTCGTAATCGCATTGGCGGCTGTTTCATCAATCACCTGTTGAGTTTTTTGCTCCGGCAGCGTCATCAGGGCTTCAAAAAACCTCTGGAACCCGTTCCTATTCGGGTTCTGCTTCAAAAACTCGATCGCATCGGAAAGCGCCTCCGGACACGCAATGGATAAAAGCTCTACCATCTCATTGATCGGGCGAAACCCCTCCATTGCCCAGAAAGGGGTGAGGGCACAGATGCATTCAGGCTTATGACGGTCATCCTTGTAGTTTCGCTCCGGCGCCCTCAGCGCAAGGCCCTCATGATTTTCCCGGTCAAACCCGTTCTTTGCCTGCTCCCTGTTCGGGTGGGCCTGAAGGGAAAGCGGCTGCTCAGCAGAAAGCACTTTAAAAAGATAGGGCAGGGTATTGTGGAAGCGCTTTGCCGTTCGGGGGCCCAGAATTTCCTCCGGGGACTGCTCAATCAATCGGTCAAGGGCCTGCCACTCATCATTGACCCGGACCCTTGACGGGGCTTTGGGGTGGGCGCCCATCCAGAGTTCGGCCCAGGGCGTCTCCGTCTGCTCAAAGCCAAGGAGATCCTGAATGAATGAATACGACCCCCAGGCATAATCCTGGATCTCATTTTTCAGACAAAGGGGTTTATTTTCCATTATTTGCCTCGTTTTTTGGATGTTTTGCGGAAAACAGATCCTGACAACAGGCTAAATGTCCTCGCTCTCCGCTTTCAGCCATCGCTACGCCGGCGTTAATAGGCAAACCGGCCATTCTCATAGATGACTTTTTTCTGGCCGGATTGAAGATGGGCGGTGACCCGTTTTTTTTCCGTATTGACGATATCCCAGTGCAGGGCGGAATCATTGAATCCGAGATCCTCTTTTAGCCCTTTCGTCAAATCCGACGGCTTGCCGCTGTAGGCATCTGAGAATGAAGCCCCGAGGGCGATGTGCGAATTGCCGTATCTGCCCCCGAAGTTCTCGTCAAACAGGGTGTTCGCCATGAATCGGTCGATTTTTGAAAAAGTCCTGTCTGTCAATGAGAATTCTCCGATTTTATTTGCCCCATTATCCATGGCCAGCTGCTTATTTAAAAAGCCTTCGCCTTCTTCGGCTTTAGCTGAAACCACTTTTCCGTTTTTAAACTCGACCCGGATGCCCTGGACATAATTGCCGCTTCGATAGGAGGGCAGATCAGCGTAATATACCCCGTGGGTTCCCCGCCAGTCGGGGGAAGTAAACAGTTCAAAGCTGGGCATATTATGACCGGACAGGCCGATCCAGCGCCGCTTTTCGCCGGGTGTAACGATCAGGTCGATGTTGGCCGATTCCACATGAAATTTGTCAACAGACATCCGGTTGAGCCAGTTCTTAAGGCTTTGGGCCTTTTTGTAGATCTCTCGCCATTGGCCGATCGGATCTTTCCGGTTTAGAAAACAGGCCCTGATGATCTGGCGGGCATATTCTTCGCCTGAGATGCCGGCATGCGCAGCCAACTCCTCGGTTGGATACATGCCAAGCGTCCAGCTGAAATCCCCCTCATCCTCCCGTCGATCAAGGATGTCACGGAGGAATTTTCTTGCTTTTGCGGGTTTGGCGATTTTTGATGGCTCTACGCGGCTCAGATGCGTAAGGGAGCTCGGTCCCAAAACGGCAATGCTCCCATTAAGATGGTGATACAGTTCTTCTTCACCCGGGGGGATAAACGTGAGCTGCCTGTTGTTTGAGAGCGTGTAAAAATACGTCTCCATGGCGGGCGTCTGCAACAGGCGCTGTAAAGGGTGAACCCCCATTTCAAGGAGCTTTGCATACAGTGCCTCAACCAGTTTGACGGCTGGCAGATCATATCGTATCAGGATCACATCGCCTTTTTTGATTTTTCCGGCTCGGGCGGACTCAAGCCCCCAAATCAATACATCCGCATAGCGTTGAATCTGTTTTTCGGTGAGCATAGCATCTCCTGGCAGACAGCGTTTGATAAACCGCAGGCATATGAAATAATGATAGGTATCCGAAAACCAATACCCGGGATAATTCATTGACAGCAAAGGTCATATGATACATGGTATACCTTATAAAGGATTATTGTTGGCACAAGCTATATTTATCCCATAATAAAGAAAAAAAAAACCAAGGTCAACCCGACATTCAATGGTAGACGCTACCGGTTATCTTCAAACCCGAGACAATTTGGCCATTCGGTATGCCTGCATGCCTTCCGGTTCGCCGAAACCGCGGGGTACGGTGGTTCTGCTTGGCGGGCGTGCGGAATTCATCGAAAAACATGAGGAAACCATCAAAGAGCTCAATGATCGCGCGCTACAGGTCTATACGTTTGACTGGCGCGGTCAGGGGCTGTCCAGCCGTTTGCTGGAAGACCGGCAAAAGGGCCATGTCGAATCCTTTGACCAGTATATGGGCGACCTTCAACGCTTCCTCGATAGGATTCTTTTCCCGAACGCCGAAGCGCCGATTATCTTTCTTGCCCATTCCATGGGCGGCCATATTACGCTCAGGTACCTCAATGAAACGCCTTCCGCCACGGCAGGGGCGGTACTGGTCTCCCCGATGATCGATATTTGTACCCACCCGCTGCCCCATGGGCTTACCCGCTGGCTGTCAAAAATCGCCGGCCGTGCGGGGTGGTCGGAACACTATATCGTCGGGGCCGGGGATTACAACCCGGAGCGGCAGCCATTCAAGAATAACCCCCTAACCAATGACCCGCATCGTTTTATGGACGAGCATAAAAAAATCAATTCAAACCCGGCGCTTGCACTGGGGGGCGTCACCTATGGCTGGCTCAGCGCCGCATTTGAATCCATAGATACGATTTTTTCCAGCAATAATTGGAAAAACATGGAGACGCCGGTTTTGATGGTTGGCGGCAGCGCTGATCGTGTGGTGTCTATTCCGGCAATGCGGCGAATGTGCCAACGGTTGGCGGATTGTCGATGCGTTGTTTTGAAACACGCCAAGCATGAAATATTAAAGGAAACGGATTCAGTACGCCGGCAATTCTGGCTTGAATTCGATCAATTTTTTGAAAAGATCACGCAAATCAAATCTGGAGGCTTAACATGACGTGGAATTCGGATTCCGAAAATGAAGAGCTCAATGACAAACCCTATTCGGCGCTTTCTGAGGACCCGCAGCGGTTTCTGACCCAGCCGAAGTATCCGTTCGTTCTTTTGGGGGCGGGGGTGTTGCTTCTGATCGTATTGGTAGCCGTTTTTTTTGTGCGAAATCCGGAGCCGACAGATAAAGCGGGTTCCGCTACGGAGGCGGCGGCCCCCGATACAAACAGGCCGGAGGCCGATATGGCCGGTCGACTGAAACGGATCGAGGCAAAAATTACCGATTTGATGGCGATTCAGAAGCGTATGGATGGATTGGAGAGTCGAATAATAGATATCGAGAATAAATACCGTTCTGCCAGGGAAGGTGAAACGGCGCCGGAGCCGGAATCGACCCATCAGATACAGGCGAACCTTAGGTCAATAAAAGATACGACGCAGCGGTTGAATTTGATCGAGCAGCGGCTGAACCGGCTGGAAGACCGGATCCAGCAGGCATCTGCAGCCGGAACCGACCGTCAGACGGCCGGGCCTTCATCCCCGGAAACCGTCGTTTATGTCGTGAAAAAAGGCGATACCCCCTATGGCATCGCCAAAAAACACGATGTCGAGCTAAAGCGGTTGTTCAATCTAAACGGGTTGAAAGATGGGGCGAAGATTTATCCGGGCCAGGAATTAAAAATCCCCAAACACTAGCGGGCAGCTACAGCAGCCGCAAAGCGTGCTGCTCGGGCATCCCCGCCCGATAAATCTTTTGAACGGTGTCGTTTATATCATAAGGGACAAAACGGACGTTCAGCTCATTTTTGGCGTCATCCCATATGACATATTTGGCCTGGTTATTGCCGTCCCTGGGTTGACCGACGCTGCCGGCATTGATCAAATATTTTTTCCGGGGCTCTAAAACCACGCTTCCGCTGCAGAGGGGATTTGAGGTCACATCCTCACCGTCGGATTCAATAATCAGTAGTTCATGCGTATGACCGACAAAAACGATTCGTTCTTCCATTGGGTCCAGGGTGTGTTTGATTTCCTGGGGAGGGACCTCGAAAAGATAGGTAGTGGGTGAATCCGGGGGAAAGCCGTGAACAAGGCGGCAGCCGCCGACGGTCATACAGGCGTCGAATTCGGCAATATGCGCTTTTGCGGCCTCAGAGAGAAAATCCATTGTTATCTCAAGGGAGCGGCGGGCCATAAGATTGAACCATGGCAGCGTTTCCGGTCGATTGATCGCGAGTTCGTGGTTGCCAAGCACCGATGGGATCTGGTGCGCCATAAGCATTGAAACCACTTTGTCGGGTTCCGGTCCGTAGCCCACATTATCGCCCAGGCAATAAATTTCCTCTACTTCGGCATTGTCCTCAATATCCGCCAGTACCGCTTCAAACGCCGTGGCATTCCCGTGAATATCTGATATTATGGCTATCCGCATAATTAGAGGCGCCGTTAAAAATAGGGGTTATGTCTCATCTGATCCGGGCCGCTTTTCATAGAAACTCCTTTATCATCTATTCTACGCAATAATGTCAATCCCTTCTGTTTGAAAATGGTTTTTGCCGGCCTCGTAAAAATCAGTTTTTGGGGGGTGCCGGCAAAAAATAGCACGTTGAAACGCTCAGTTTAGGTTTTAGTTTTATATGGGTCAATCGGTTCCTTGAAGGTTTAGCCGGGACCGGTTAATTTTAAAGGGAATTGGATTTCTGAAAAATATATCTTACTTTTATAAAATAGTCTTTCATCTAACACCAATGAAAAAGGAGAGGATTTGATGAAACTTGTTGTAATTGGCGGCGTGGCCGGTGGTGCAACGGCTACCGCCCGGGCCCGCAGGTTGAATGAGGAGGCTGAAATCGTTGTTTTTGAACGGGGCGAATACATTTCATTCGCCAATTGTGGGCTGCCGTATTATATCGGCGAGGTAATCCCGGAGCGGGATGATCTCCTGGTGACCACCGCCGATGCCTTTAAGAGCCGATACAATATTGATATTCGGCTTTTTACGGAAATTACCGCAATTGATCGGAATGAAAAAACGGTGACCGCCCAAAACCATCAGACCGGTGAAACATATACGGAGACCTATGACAAGATTATTCTTTCACCGGGCGCCGAATCGGTCCGTCCGCCGTTTCCGGGTATGTCTTCGGATAATATTTTCAATCTGAGGGATATTCCGGATTCGGATCGGATAAAGGCCTATGTGGACAAGCAGTCGCCGAAAGCCGCCGTGGTCGTCGGCGGCGGATTTATCGGACTGGAAATGGCTGAGAACCTGTCTTTTCGCGGGGCCAAAACAACAATCGTGGAAAAGATGGAGCAGGTGATGCCGGCGATGGATTATGAGATGGCGGGTCTTATGCATGCCCATCTAAAAGAGAAGGGGGTGGACCTGATACTGGGCGACGGCATTGAGGCCTTTGAAAACACTAACGGCCGCCTTTTGGTCCGCACAGAAAAGGGGGAAACCCTTGAATGTGACCTGGTTATACTTTCCATCGGCGTCAAACCGGAATGCCGCCTGGCCCGGGATGCCGGTCTTGAAATCGGAGAACTCGGCGGCGTCAAGGTCGCCGCTACCATGCAGACTTCCGATACGGATATCTATGCAGTTGGCGATGCGGTGGAAGTAACCGATTTTCTGACCGGCCATGCCACCATGACGCCGCTTGCCGGTCCGGCAAACAAGCAGGGCCGGATTGCCGCGGATAATGTGATGGGACGGCGCTCTATTTTTCGAGGCTCCTTAGGGACTTCGGTGGTCAAGATATTTGAGCAGACCGTGGCCTCTACAGGGGCGAACGAAAAAATGCTGACCCGCCATAATATCCCTTTTGTTGCCAGCTACAGCCATTCCGGCTCCCATGCGTCCTACTATCCGGGCGCCGAAATGATGGCCGTTAAGCTATTGCTCTCCCCCAGCACGGGGAAAATCCTGGGCGCACAGATTGTCGGCGGCGAAGGCGTGGATAAACGCATCGATGTGTTCGCCACCGCCATACACGGCGCCATGACTGTCTTCCAGCTCGAGGAATTGGAGCTGGCATACGCCCCGCCGTATGGCTCGGCAAAGGATCCGGTCAATATCGCCGGTTTCGTGGCATCGAATCTTCTCAAGGGCGATGTCCGCAAAATCAACTGGAATGAATTCAGCGAGCTCGATCCGGAGACGGATGTTTTAATCGACTTGCGCAATAAAGATGAGCTGGAGGAGACCGGCAAGATCGAGGGCGCCCTTCATATTCCGCTTGACGAGCTTCGGGACAACCTGGCCGGGCTGGATAGGAACAAGCGCTATATTACGTTTTGCGCCATCGGGTTAAGGGGCTATATCGGCTATCGGATTCTTGTTCAGCACGGCTTTGATGCCAGGAACCTGAGCGGCGGATACAAGACGTTTCTCGGGGCCAAAGAGAAAATAATGAAGGAATCCCCCTATACGCCGATTTGGGTGGGTGAATAATCCGTATTATCTATATGAAGGTGGTATCAATTTTTAGAGGAGGGTGTTGGTATGGCGAAAAAAATATTAATCGCGTTCGACGATTCGGAGAACTCCATGCGCGCCGTGGATTTTGTTGCTGCCAATTTTGCGCCGGACTGTTCGGTAACCCTTTTAAACGTCCTGCTGGACACGCAGGCCTTGTGTGCCATGGAGAGTCCGGAATTGACCCCCTACTTTAAGGCGGAGCAGAGCGCGTTCTGCTCACTTGAAGATAAAAAAAAGGATTTGGTCAGTCAGGCCATGCAGAGGGCGCGTCAGGACTTGGTCAATTGCGGATTTTCAAAGGATAGGGTTGAGGCCCGGACGGTTATCCGTGAAAAGGGCATCGCGCGGGATATCATCAAGGAGATCCAGAAAGGGGGCTATGATCTCGTCGTGCTCGGCAGGCAGGGATTATCCGGTGTAAAGGAGTTTTTTCTGGGCAGCATCCCGCAGAAGATTATCCATGGGACCAAAGACGTATCGGTTTTGCTGGTCGGATAACAATTTTTTGCAGCACCATTACGGAGGTCAGCGATGGCTATTTTGGTTACCGGAAGCTCCGGATTTGTCGGCGCGCACCTGGTTCCGGCGCTGTTGGAAAACGGGTATCAGGTAATGGGGGTGGATCGACTGCCGCCGAAGCAACCGATCCAGGATTCAGCGTTTCGTTTTATCGAAGCCGATACCTCTCAGCCGGGGAGTTGGCAGGAGGCCATAGAGGAGGCGGATGCCGTGGTGAACCTGGCGGGGGTCAATATATTCCGCCGCTGGAGCAAGCAGGCCAAGGCCCTTATCTATAACAGCCGGATAACGACCACCCGGAATCTCGTCGAGGCCCTGCCGGAGGGAAAGGGCGTGGTTTTTTGCAGTACATCCGCTGTAGGATATTATGGCTACCGGGGCGATGAGACGGTTGATGAATCTGGCGCCGCCGGCAGTGATTTTTTGGCCAAGATCGCGGTTGATTGGGAGGGGGAGGCTTTAAAGGCCGAAAAAAAAGGCGCCCGGGTGGTGCTCGACAGATTCGGCGTTATTCTTGGAAAAAACGGCGGCGCGCTGGCCTCGATGCTGCCGGCATACCGGATGTTTGTCGGCGGCCCCCTGGGCAATGGGAAACAGTGGTTTCCATGGGTCCATATGGACGATCTGGTCTCAGCCCACCTTTTTGTGCTCGAAAATCCGCAGATCTCCGGGCCGGTGAATTTCAGCGCACCCAATCCGGTCAGAAACCGGGAGTTTTCAGCTACACTCGCCAGGGTGCTCAACCGGCCCGCATTCTTTAAGATGCCGGCCTTTCTGCTGCGCTTGGTTGCCGGCGAATTCGGTGATATGCTGTTAAACGGGCAGCGCGTATATCCCAAAAAACTGGTCGAGCAGGGCTTTGAATTCAAATATCCCGAGCTTGAAGCGGCCGTCCGGGCCGTCGTGGACACCCCGGATTGACGTTTCGAGTCTTTTAAAATCTATTTTTGACAATAAGGACCATCTCTACCCATTGAAAAGGAGGGATTTTTATGAATCTTGATCGTCTGATTTTTCGCATCGCGGGCATCGTCATCCTGATCAGTCTGTTGTTGGCGGTTACGCATAGTCTTTACTGGCTGCTTTTAACGGCTCTTATCGGGGCCAATATGCTTCAGGCCTCATTTACGGGGATTTGTCCCACAGCCAAAATATTCAAAGTTTTTGGCGTCAAGCCCGGGCAATTGTTCGATTGAGGAAGAATGCGGTCAAGGGGATGGGGTTTTTAAACAGTGAAAGACTGGCTGGACGCCCAATATGAAAAATATAACCGCCGGCGCTTCGTCCATCCGGACCCGCTGGAGTGCCTGTATGGGTATGATAACCCGGCGGATCGGGAAATCGTCGCCTTGATCGCCGCGTCCCTGGCATACGGCCGGGTCCGCCAGATATTGACGAGCGTCTACGATGTGCTGGGCCGTATGGGGGCCTCCCCATATGCGTACCTGACGAATGAAACGGCCGACCGGATCCGGCGGGATATGTCCGGTTTTGTCCATCGATTCGCCAGGGACTGCCATATGAGCGCGTTATTGTCCGCCATGCGGAGAGTTTTGGCCGAGCACGGCTCTCTTAATCAGTGTTTCAAAACCTGTATGGCGCCGGACGACCGGAGCGTTTTTCCGCCCCTATGCCGCTTTACCCGGGAGATGCTTGCCGACTGTGCGCATGGTGCCCCGGGCCATTTGGTGGCCCGCCCGGAAAAGGGGAGCGCCTGTAAACGGATGAATTTTTTCCTGCGGTGGATGGTTCGGAAGGACCGGGTGGATCCGGGGGGGTGGGACGAAATTCCGCCATCCATGCTTATTATTCCGCTGGACACCCATATGTTTCGGATATGCCGCAGGCTCGGTTTGACCCATCGAAACCAGCCCGATATGAAAACCGCTGTCGAGATTACCGACGCATTCAGGCGGTGTTCTCCGGAAGATCCGGTAAAATATGACTTCACGCTGAGCCGGTTTGGAATCCGCAAGGAGTTATCGCCGGCCGGCGGCAATATTTTTTATATCTAGGGATTTTCTATTGACGTTAAAGCCCCGTGGAGTTATAAATTTTGGATAATTTAAATAATGACAATCTCGTAAAAAGTCGATTTTAGGATGGCAAAGTAAAAAGTTCAAGATCAAGGCGCGCAAAATCCCGAGGAATGCAGCGTACTTAGCTGTACGTGAAATTCCGAGGGATGCAGCGCAACACAGATATTGGACTTTTTACGAAGCCATCAAATAATCAATTTGTGGGGATGTAGCTCAGATGGGAGAGCGCGGCGTTCGCAACGCCGAGGTCAGGGGTTCGATCCCCCTCATCTCCACCATTTTTTATTTAGTTCAGGCCCTATCTGGTCTTTGCTATAGCCCCAGGCGTATTTTTTCAGGCCATGAGCCACGGGTTTACCGCAGGGCAGGGGTTCGGAGATCTTAAGATGTCCCGTTTTGCTGAGGTTGAAAGAAATACCAGGGAAACAGAAATTCTTGCCAAACTCGAACTCGATGGCGTCGGTACAAATGAAATCGCCACGGGGATCCCCTTTTTTGACCATATGTTGGAGGCGTTTTCTGTTCACGGATTCTTCGATCTTTCGCTGAAGGCCAAGGGCGATATCGAAGTGGATTACCACCATACCGTGGAGGATGTGGGCATCGTACTGGGGGATGCCATTAGCCGGGCATTGGCGGACAGAAAAGGCATCCGGCGCTATGGGCACGCCATTACGCCGATGGACGATGCGCTGGCCAAGGCCACCATCGACCTCTCCAATCGACCCTATCTCGCCTATCACCTGCCGGGGGCGTTCAAACCGAACTTTGCGGACCTGGCCAGGGAGTTTTTCCGTTCGATCGCCAATCATGCCGGCATGAATCTCCATATTAATGTCAGCTATGGTCAAAACGATCATCATGTGACAGAGGCGATATTCAAGTCCTTCGGCCGGGCCCTGGATCAGGCGGTTGCCTTGGATGAACGCATTACAAACCTGTATTCCGCCAAGGGATGTATCTAAACAGGCTTTGATTATTGACAACCTCGTAAAAAGCGATTTATTGCGCTGGCGCGCCATTTTTGCAGAAAGTAACTCTAAAAAACATTCGCATTGTCATTTCGAACAGCAGTGAGAAATCTTGAACAAACAAGATTCCTCGTCGCTTTCGCTCCTCGGAATGACAGAGAGTTAAGCTTCTGGAATACTAATATATATTTTCAAGTTACTTAGAAGTCGAATTATGGATGGTAAAGTAAAAAGTTCAAGATCAAGGCGCGCCAATCCCCTGGAATGCAGCACTAAACAGATATTGGATTTTTTGCGAAGCCGTCATTATTGACCGATGATAATTATACCAGCAATAGATATCAAAAACGGTCGATGCGTTCGTCTGTTGCAGGGTCGGATGGATGCGGAGACCGTTTACTCGGATGATCCTTCATCCATGGCGATTCGTTGGGCTTCGGAAGGGGCCGGACGGCTTCACGTGGTGGATCTTGACGGGGCGGTCGAAAAAAAGCCGAAAAACCTCAAGCAAATTCGAAGAATTATCGATTCAGTGGATATCCCGATACAGGTGGGCGGAGGGATTCGCGATATGGAAACCATCCGCATGTATCTGGAAAACGGTGTGGATCGCGTGGTCATTGGAACGGAAGCCATCCGTAATCCCGATCTCGTCAGGGAGGCCTGCCGGGCATATCCGCATCGAATCGTCGTGGGTATTGATGCCAGGAACGGGTTGGTGGCCATCGAGGGTTGGCGGGAGACGACCGATTCGAGCGCCGTGGAACTGGCGAAAATGTTTGAAGACAGCGGCGTCGCATCGATCCACTTCACCGATATCGAACGCGACGGCATGCACACCGGACCGAATATCAAGGAAACACGCCGGCTGGCCGAATCCGTCCGCATACCGGTGGTAGCATCCGGCGGCGTATCCTCCCTGGCTGATATCAAGGATCTGCTTTTCCTGTCAGCGTCCGGCGTCGTCGGGGTCATCATCGGAAAAGCCCTCTATGACGGCAGGGTCGATTTGCCCGCCGCCGTTGAACTGGTAAAAGATGCATGAATGCCGGAAAGGCATTGCAGTTCGGTTATTTTTTACAGCCAGCCAAACTGGTTAAATTTACTTGACAAAGATACCATATAAAGTTATAATTATCTGTTATTATTAAACTGGGTTGTCTTTAGCACGGGCTGGTCCAAGTCTCGTCCTGCCAACCGTGTGGCCTTTGTACACCTAAACGGAGTACGCTTTTTGGCGATTAATATCCCGGAAGACAAGCTCGCTGAAATTCGCAATGCTGCGGATATCGTGGAAATCATTTCCGAGCGGGTGGCATTGAAAAAAGCGGGTAAGGACCATGTCGGTCTTTGCCCGTTTCATTCAGAAAAGACCCCTTCTTTTACCGTCAGCTCAACCAAGCAAATTTTTCACTGTTTCGGGTGTGGTGCCGGTGGGGATGTGTTTAATTTTCTGATTAAATATGACGGTATCAGTTTTCCGGAAGCCGTGCAGACGCTGGCGCACCGATACGGTATTCATCTGCCAAGCCGGCAGATGACGCCATCGGAAAAACAGGAAATTTCCGAGCGGGAAAAGCTCTTTGACATCAATAAAAAGGTGATGGCCTATTATAAGGAACAGCTTCTTCGCCGGCCGGCCGGGCAAAATGCCTTGGCCTACCTTGAAAACCGGGGGTTTACCCGGGACATCATTAATCGATTCGCTCTGGGCTATGCCCCGGAGGGGTGGGATAATCTGATCCGGTTTTTCAGAAAAGAACAGATCCCCGAAAGGTTGGCCGAAAAAACCGGGCTGATCGTGCCGCGGTCTTCAAAAACCGGTTATTATGACCGCTTTCGGAATCGGATCATATTCCCTATTGTCGATGTCACCAAACAGGTCATCGCTTTTGGCGGGCGGGTGCTCGACGATGCCAAACCCAAGTATCTGAATTCCCCGGAAACACCGATTTATAATAAAAGCAGGTCATTATACGGCCTGCAGGCGGCCAAGGACAAATGCCGTGAAAGCGGGATGGTATACATCGTGGAAGGATACTTTGATCTATTGGCGATGCATCAGCATGGCATTACCAACTCCGTGGCCACCCTGGGAACATCACTGACATCCGGCCATGTCAGGATGCTAAGGCGCGGCTATGCCAAAAAGGCCCGGCTCGTATTTGACTCGGATGCCGCCGGGATCAAGGCGGCCCATCGCAGTATCGGCTTGTTTATGAATGAATCCGTGGATGTTGAAATCATTGTGCTGCCCTCCGTGGAGGATCCGGATTCATTCCTCTTCGCCAATGGCGGCGAGGCTTTTCTCGAGCAGGCCGAAAACGCGGCGGGCGCAATCGAATTTCTGATTGATTCGGCTGTCAATACCCACGGACTGTCCATGCAGGGAAAAATTCGTATTGCGGATGAGCTGAAACAGCCGTTAGCCGATATCCGGGATAGCGTGGCCCGGTCGATTTATATCCGTTATCTGTCCGAACGCTTGGGGGTCGATGAATCGGCGATTCTGGAGCGCGTCAGGACTATCCGGCAGCAAAAATCCAAAACCGCCTCGGCGTCCCATCCATCCGGCGCTCGCTCCGGGCCATCGCCGGCCGGGGGGGCGGATACGGTGAAAAATCGGCTCGAGTCCCGGATGGTCGCCATGATGATTCAGTCGCCGAAAATTCTACCCGCTATTGAAGACAAAAGAATTATTGATTATTTTGAAGATAAGGGACTTAAAGAAATAGCCGAATTGATTCTATCCCATCCACCGAAAGCTTCAGGCGATGTCTCTCAATTGCTCAATCGGATAACTGATGATTCCCAGCGGCAGTTGATTGCTTCTCTGGCCATCGGTGATGAGTGTTGGGAGGAAAAAAGTTGCGAGAAATTGATGGAGCAGTTTCTGATAAGCCGCAGACGCCGTCAGCATCTACTGCTGGACCAGATTCGGGCGGCCGAACAGAATAATGACACCGAACGGCTTTTTGAATTGTTAAAAGAAAAACAAAAACAGGGGTAAAGGACGGCCCGGGCCGGGCCTTACCGTTTGTAAATGCATATCCTTTCAGGAGGTTTATACCTATGGCAAAAAAAACCACTGATTCCCAAGAAACCGCCGGCGGAGACAAAAAAAAGGCAAAAGAGGAAAAAATTGAAGCGCTGGTGACAAAGGGCAAAAAACAGGGATATCTGACTTACGATCAAATCAGCGAAGTGTTGCCGCAAGAGATGATGTCTCCGGAACAGCTCGATGAAACCCTGATGTGGTTTGATGATCTCGATATCGAAGTAGTTGAAAAGCATAAGCGGCTTTCCGAGTCCGAAAAAAAGGACGACAGTGACAGCGAAAAGATTTCGGAGACTGAGGAGGCCGATGAGGTGGCGACTTTCGGATCGGTTACCGACCCGGTGAAGATGTATCTGCGGGAGATGGGGTTGGTAACGCTGCTGTCCCGCGAAGGCGAAATTGAAATCGCGAAGAAAATAGAGGCCGGGGAACAGGAGATGCTGCGGGCCATGCTGGAGACCACCCTGGGTACCGACAGCATTATCAACCTGGGCGAACAGATTGCCGCCGGCACCCTGCGTCCCAAGCATGTCCTTCGGGATATCGATGAAGGCGATACCATAGTCGATGAATCCATCCAGATCGAAAAATTTCTGGAAACCATAGACAACATTAAACAGATCGACGAGGAAAACCAGGAATTCCGGGAGAAGATTTTTTTCGAGGACCTGGCGCCTGACGCGAGGCGGCGGACCAAAAGGGCCATTCGTCGGCGTAACCGGAAAATATTCGAATTGCTAAAAGAGTGGCGGCTCGAAACCGATGTAATTGATGAAATCGAGAAAAAAATCAAGCGACAGGTCGAATGGTTTGATACCACGCACAAGGTCTTCTGCAAATGCGCGGCCGTTTTTGACGCGCCCTTGACTACCGTGCGGGAAAAGCTTGATGAAAACAACGAGAAAAAATTCGTCAAGTGGGGCTGCTCTTGCTCCAGGATGGAACCCGGTGAGGTTAGGGCGCTTTTCTACGATATCAAGAAGATACAGACCCAGATCGAACACCGGGAGCGTGAAATCAAAGCCGATACGCGTACGCTCAAACGGATCATAAGCAACATCGAGGACGGCCGGACGAAGGCAAAATCCGCCAAGAGGGAGCTGGTTCAGGCCAACTTGAGGCTGGTCGTAAGCATTGCCAAAAAGTACACCAACCGTGGCCTCCAGTTCCTCGACTTGATCCAGGAGGGTAATATCGGCCTGATGAAGGCGGTTGACAAGTTTGAATACCGCCGCGGCTATAAGTTCAGCACGTATGCCACTTGGTGGATCCGCCAGGCCATTACGCGCGCCATTGCTGATCAGGCAAGAACGATCCGTATCCCGGTGCATATGATAGAGACCATCAACAAGCTGATCCGGACATCCCGATATCTGGTTCAGGAGATGGGCCGAGAGCCGTCTCCTGAGGAAATCGCGGAAAAAATGGAGGTGCCGCTCGATAAGGTCCGCAAGGTGCTCAAGATCGCCAGAGAGCCCATATCCCTTGAAACCCCCATTGGCGAAGAGGATGACAGTCATCTCGGGGACTTTATAGAGGATAAGTCTTTTATGCTTCCTTCAGAGGCAGCGGTCAGTTTGAATCTGGCCGAACAAACCCGCAAGATTCTGGCGACGTTGACGCCCAGAGAGGAAAAGGTCCTCAGGATGCGGTTCGGCATCGGGGAAAAGGCCGATCATACCCTGGAGGAAGTCGGCAGTGATTTTGCCGTGACGCGGGAGCGGATCCGGCAGATAGAGGCCAAGGCGCTGCGTAAACTCCGTCATCCGACCCGGAGCCGGAAGCTTAAGTATTTTATCGAGTCCTCCTGATCAGCGACCCATCGATAGCGATTCCGCGCTTGACAAATGGCTCGCAAAGGGGTACCAAGGGATGGCCTTTCTACGCAGGCATTGACTGATTTGCGGGCCCATAGCTCAGATGGCAGAGCCACCGGCTCATAACCGGTCGGTCCCTGGTTCGAATCCAGGTGGGCCCACCACATAATGCCTCCCCCTTCCCTAAGAGAACGCGCGTCCCCTGAGTGTTCTCGAAACCAGAGGCATTGCGGGCGATCGAGGCTCGCTTGTTGATGGGTTATACGCTCTTAGCATACCCCAACCATGCCTTCTGATAGGTAATCCCCGATCAAAAAACCTGAATATCGCCCGGAGACTGGGTAGCTGCAAGTTTCAAAAATACATATCTTACAGGTTTCAAATACATTATTCCCCCCATTAATCCGTCCTCCTGTTTTTTGATAGATTTCCATAGGGTTTGCGGTTTTAGAGTTTTCCAGCAAGAGGAGTGAGGCATGGCTATTGATATCACGGTAACCATTGGCGGTGCGGCCGGCCAGGGCATTCAGACGGTCGGTGATCTGCTGGCCGGCGCCTGCCACCGGTCCGGTCTTTACCTTATGGTCGTCAATGATTTTGAATCCCGCATACGCGGGGGGCATAGCTTTATGCAGATTCGTATAAGCGATCATCCGGTTGCGGCGCCATACCATAGGGTACACCTGTTGGTGGCATTGAACGGGGAAACCTATGAGCGGCATCGGTCTTCAATGGATACTAGCGGAGTCATCCTTTTAGACCAGGAGGAAGCGGGCAGCGAAACAAATGCGTTCGCCGTCCCATTCACACGGTTGGCCAAGGACGCGGGCGGAAAAATAATGGCCAACACCGTGGCCGCCGGCGCCTGCCTCGGGCTTTTGGGGGCGCCCCTCTCCGTTGTCGAAGAGGTGCTTAAGGGGCGCTTCGGGGAGAAGCCGACGGTTTTTGAAAACAATTTAAATGCCGCCAGAAAGGGTTATGACGCGGTGAAGGACGAAGCCGTGGACTGGCGGATTGACTGGCCGGACAAAGCGTCCAGGGGGCAGCTGCTTTCGGGCGCCCGTGTGCTCGCCCTTGGTGCGCTGGCCGCGGATTGTCGTCTGGCCGCTTTTTATCCCATGTCACCGTCGACCGGCATTATGATCAACCTGGCTGAATTCATTGATAAAACGCCTTTAGTGGTTGAGCAGGCGGAGGACGAAATAGCCGCCGTTAATATGGTCGTCGGCGCATCGTTTGCCGGTCTGCGGGCTCTGACAGCTACATCCGGCGGCGGATTTTCGCTCATGACCGAAGGCCTGGGGCTCGCCGCCATTACGGAGACGCCGATAGTTATTATCAATGCCCAGCGTCCCGGTCCAGCCACGGGCCTTCCGACACGAACCGCTCAGGGGGACCTTCAGTTTGTGATTCATGCCTCACAGGACGAATTTCCCCGATTCGTGATAGCCCCTCGGTCCGTCAACCAGGCCTTTGAGGCAATGATCCGGGCGTTTGACCTGGCTGAAAAATATCAGGTGCCGGTGATCATAATGGTAGACCAGTATTTCAATGACTCTCTGTTTATCGCCACAGAAGAACTAAGGGTTCCGGAACAGATTGAACGCTTTTTGACGACCGATGCGGATATGGATGCCCCGTCGGCCTATAAGCGATTCGCCCTAAATGAATCCGGGGTTTCGCCCCGGGCAATGCCCTGCAAGGGCAGGGCAAGGGTCACGGTGACAGCCAACGAGCACGGAGAGGACGGCCACATCAGCGAAGCCATTGCCGACCGAAACCGCATGGTCAATAAGCGGATGGCGAAAACGAATAGTATGCGGGATGAAATGCATCCTCCGGATCCATATTTTGGCGAGAGCGAAACGCTTCTCGTGGGTTGGGGGTCATCCGACGGCGCCATCCGGGAAGCCGTGGATCGCTTGAGGAACGAAAATTTCGATGTGGGCGCCCTGGTTTTTTCGGATTTATGGCCCTTTCCGGATGCTGCTGTCTACGAGGCGCTTTCCAAATGCAACCGTTTCTTTACGGTTGAGCTGAATGCGTCCTCTCAACTGGGCTGGCTGATCAGGGAGCAGACCGGATTGAGTTTCGGGGGATCCGTTGTGAAGTATGACGGCAGGCCTTTGGTGCCGAATGATGTGGCTGATCAGGTTAAAGAAATAATGGGGAGCTCGATATGACCGACGTTAAAATATATGACAACAATTTTGAAAACAAGTGGTGCCCTGGCTGTGGCAATTTTGCCATCCTAAATGCCATGAAAAAAGCGTTTGCGGAGCAGGATGTGCCGCCGGAAAACATACTAATCGTCTCGGGCATCGGTCAGGCGGGTAAAACGCCGCATTTTTTGAAATGCAACTACTTTCACGGGCTCCACGGGCGGGCCCTGCCGGTGGCTACCGGCGCCAAGCTCGCCAACCACGAATTAAATATTGTTGTCAATATGGGCGATGGGGACTGCTACGGCGAAGGCGGCAACCATCTCTTCGCAGCCATACGCCGAAACATCGACATCACGCTTTTGGTGCACAATAATATGGTCTACGGGCTTACCAAGGGCCAGGCCTCACCTACCTCGGCCCACGGGTTTGTTACCAAGGCCCAGCCGCAGGGAGTGACAGGCGAAGCGATGAATCCACTGACCCTTGCGATATCTCAGGGGGCGGGATTTGTGGCCAGGGGCTATAACGGCAAAATGTCGCATTTGAGCTATTTGATCCGGGAAGGCATGCGCCACCGGGGCTTCAGCCTGATAGACATCCTTCAGGTCTGCGTCTCATTTAACCACGTGAATACGGCCGCTTTTTATAATGATCGCGTCTATGAGCTGGATGAATCGCAATACCCTGTGGATGACTGGCACCATGCCATGGATACGGCACGGATTTGGGGGGATCGGATTCCCATAGGGATCCTTTACAAGAAGGAAACCGAATCCTACACGGATCGGCTGGCAGGATTGAAGGAGGGCCCGATGGTTGACCGCCAATTTGATTCCAGGCGCGTGAAGGCGCTAATCTTGGATACATAATCAACATCGACCCCGATTCCCCGTCCTCCGATATTTGCATACGATTCTCGCATGTTATCGGGCAGTCAATCCTCGATTATTCCACCCCCATCAGGAAAAGTAAAATATCCAATATATTGTGCCCTGCTTAAAACGAATAAAGCTACGGATAGTGTTTGAGAGTCCTTTCTGGCCCGGGATTCGCATTGCTGTCGGGGCATAGCCGAATGTTGCCTCAAAAATACTTGAAAATTGTTGCAAAAAATTTGAGCAATTTTTGCTCGAAAATTGCGCTATCCAGCTGGATGGATCAATCCGATACATACTTTTAGCTCAGATTTCTCCCCTGCTCAAGTTCATCCACGACTTCTCCTCTCCGGCCTCTTCCCCGGCCCTCGTGCCGTCCATCGCTGTTATCATCGATTCCCGATTTTTCCCGGTAATGCATCTGTATGGCATTATTGGTGTCAGGAAGAATACTGAAGGGCGGCACAATCAATGCGGCCCCGATCAAAAATATCACCGCAGCCAACAAAGAGAAAAGCAGTTCCGGGCGTATGGGGAGGATCTGGCTTGCCCAGGGCTTCAAATAAGCGACAAAAACTTTCCAATTGTACATTAAGAGATGGATGCTGGCCAATACGAGAAATACAAGGGCCGAGGTCATATGTATGGATTCCCATTGGCCTTTTTCAAGCCCCAGCATTCTCCAGGCAATTTCTTCGGCGACACTGCATTGTGGCGCGACATAAAGACAGATGCCAGAAAGTGTAAGCATGATAAAGCTAAACGTAAGCAGAAGCGTGGCAAAAATCCTGGTCGAGGCTTTTTTTTCCCTGTTTTTCATCATTTATTCCGGCTTTTTAATTTTCCTCTTTTTTCAAGACGTCAATGATCGTCTCTTTGACTTTACCCTCGGTCTCAATCCAGTTTATCCTGTGTTGTTCAAGTCCTTGCCTCAGGTTTCTTCCCATCTTGCCGCCGACCAGGGTATCAACCCCTTTTTCATCAAGCCATTGCGCCAGGGCAGGCCCCGTCCTTCGTTGCTGAATGGCCGGATTTTCAAGGCTTTCTATGAGGTTTCCTTCCGCATCGAATATCAGCATAAAAGGTGCGCGTCCGGTACGCTGGCTTACAGAGGCCTCGATGGCGCCCCCGTCTGCCGCTACTGCAAATTTCTGCCCCGCAGTTTGTGCTTCTGCTGAGGCAAAAGCCAGCACCGGCAGTACGAATATCAGAGCCGCAAATCCAGTTTTTATCGATTTTGCAATCATTTTTTCAACTCCTTCCCTGCTTAGATTATTGGCATATACTCATAATAATATAGTTATGTAGCTGCATCTTGTAAAGTATTGGCTGCCTTTTTCATGTTTCTGGCCGGTGTTGCACCACACGGCTTCAAAGGTGTATTAAGCCCAAAATCGGTCTTTGACCCTTAGGCCGAAAAAATTTTTTGAGGCTGAAGTTAAAAATAAATTGCGTTGTAGGGTTAGAAGAATGAAATGGAGTATGCTAAATTTTTCGGAATTATATCGACGGATCTAATGAACGGCAATAAGTATTCTCGCGACATAATCCAACTGACGACATAACTTGCCATTAGGGACAGTATTCCCGGGCATCCACGAAGCTGCATCTTGAATCCGCCATTCTTCAGACCCGCCAAATCCGGAATACTGGCGGGGAATAGTCGCACTGCTCGGCTTACTTGAGTCTATCCATGATGAAAAATCCGGACCGAGCTGCCACAACATATTGCACATTACTTGGACACTGGAAATTCATAACTATGTTTGACTGTCCTTAACGGTTCTTGACAACATTGACATAACTGGAGTTTTTAGCAGTATGGTACCCCTTTAAAAATGAAGATTTGTTTTGCGGTTAAGCCAACACCCATAGCAAACAGCATTGACATATTTACTTTTTGCTGATTAAATTATTAAAATTATAATCATATTCTTATTATTTTAAAAAATGAGGGTGAAATATTATGAAATATCGCACTATATATATTACAAGCTTTGATCTGATGCGGCTTGAAGACGTGTTGGCCGTGGCAAATGAGGTCCATTACCGAGATCGGAAAGATTTAGAGGCGCTTGACAATGAACTCGCTAATGCAAAAATATTAAATCCCAAAGATGTGCCGCCGGATGTTGTCACCATGAATTCAAAAGTGCAACTGGTACATCTCGATACCGGAGAAACTAATGAATATACTTTAGTGTTTCCAAGAGAGGCCGATATTGATCAAGGAAAGCTGTCCATTATTTCCCCTATTGGTACGGCCATTATCGGTTATTCCGAAGGAGATGAGATTGAGTGGCAGGTGCCCGCTGGAGTCCGGCGCATCAAAATCAAAAAAATTCTGTATCAACCCGAAGCAGCCGGTGATTTTAATATTTAGTGCCTGAACGAAAACCGTCTTTTTCGCCAATATCTGTGTCAGGCTCAAATTTTAATCCTCAAAATACTTGAGTATGTCTGCGGTTAAAATTTTCGCCTTCCTTGATCTTAACAAAAATTTCTGGTTTTCGTTCGGGCACTATTTAGGAAAGTATATTAACATTTCCATCCGCCCTAACTTACTGAGCGTAAAAATGAATCAATGCCGAGGCTGCTCCATTCGCCCTATATAATTTTTATCAAAATTTTGTTTGTACAAAGCCACTAAAGCTGACAATCCCCCCCGGGAAATAATATGCTTTCCAAAAATCTGCACATTTGGTAAAATTGTGTCCAACAATTTCAATCGAAGAGCTGAGCAAAGTAAAAAGATCCTGGCAGCTATGCGGTTAAAAGTGAAAGCACAACATCTTGGGGTGGCTTTCAAGCAGGCCGGAGGCCCGCATTACTGACTTTTCTGTTTGGCTATACGCAGCGATGCAGCTTAACGCATAACTGCTGTTTCAATAGAAGTGATGTAAAATGCTCTCTTTTACTCTCTTTCGACACATTTTTCGCCGTCAAAACATTTGCCCGGGCCGCAACTGCATATTTTAACTATATTTTCCCCATCTGGCGGACAGCCGCAAGCGCCGATAAGACATAAATTAGGAAAATTCTTTACACCATCACAGCAGTCTTTGGTCGTCACGGTCCCTCCGGATTGAATACAGGCTTGCTCTAAGACATTGATATCGAGTATATTCACCGTCATGCTATCATAATAAGCCTGATCCATATCCAATACCCCATTCATATCCATATCGACTCCGAAATACACTGTATAAGTCCCGGCGGGAAGAGTCGCATTTAAGACGCTAAACTCATCGAAATTGAATAGGGGACCTTGAAAGCTAGGTGCAATATCAGGCGCCCAGGTATTGCTTTCTACCTCATAATGAAACCATCCATAATCTGTCTCCGCCAGTAGCCACCAGTCGGCATTATCACCTGTGTGATCCCCGGTTGAGAATTCAATTGTGATGGAAAGATTATCAGCGGATGTTATTTTTATGGGCTTATCTGAACTGTTAGCTTTAATTTTAGGTGTTGGGGAATCATTGATTCTTCCTGTATTTTTCTGATCATGATGAAACATAGGCCATGAGGAATTAGCAAGTCCTTTGCTGTGTGTTTGGATAGCATATAAAGCTCCTACATATAAGGTTCCATCAGGAGCTATTGTTGGAGTTGGTTGTTTTCCGGACATAGTTACATCAAATGTATATTTCCATTTAATACTTCCGTCATCGGGACTTATTGCATATATAGCACTTGAACCTTTTCCCCGGTTTTCAGGCTTATACATTGCTCCTACATAAATTGTATTATCTTTTCCGACAGTTGGTGAAAATATGATATTGGACTTAATTTCGGTCTTCCATTTTGTATTACCGTTTGGATTGATAGCGTGCAATGCATTAGGCTTATTTGCTATTAACCTACTTACATATATCGTCCCATCTGACCCAATTGCTGGCGTAGAATGTATACCAGACGAGCTTTCAGATTTATTAACCCATTTTACTTTCTTTTGTGGCGATAATGCATGGATGCTACCATCAAATGATGATCCTACGTAAATTGTACCATCAGGTCCTATTGCCGGCGCATATTCAAACCCATTCAAACTTGGACTATATTTCCAATTCAAATGCCCATTTGAATTAATAGCATACAATGACATATCTGCTAAATATATTGTACCGTCTTTTCCAATAGATGGAGAAGAACCAATACGGTATCCCGAATGTTCAAATATCCATTTCTTAGTTCCATCCGGGTTTATAGCATATAGCTTTTTATTGTATGGATTTACGTATACAGTCCCATCTTGTGCTATAGCCGGTGTGCTAGATAATTTAGCTTCGCATTGATAGCACCATTGAATTGAACCACTATCTGGATTAATTGAACAAAGCTTCGCATCCCTCCCTCCTATATATATATTACCTTTTGGACCAATAGCAGGACATGAATTTATAGTGGGACCAAGTTTACTATTTATCCATTTAGGTGAACCATCTGGCTTTACCGCATAAAATTTCATGTCATTCGGTCTGGCAAAAAATATTGTACCCTTATCATTTATGGCTGTTGTTTGGATTATAGGGCTTGTGCCTAATTTCCATTTTAAGTTCTGGGCAGAAACATTGAGATTGACCATAAGCCCCAAAGAGAAAGTTAGTAAAAACAATATTAAAGTTCTCATAGTACCTCCATAAAAATATGGTCATTCTAGCATATTTTAACTGAAGTTTCGCAGTTAAAATTTAGCGCAAAGAAAGGGATAATTCTTTGAAATTACACGGAAAATAATTGAAAAGCGGCTCGGATTTTAGTATGCTGGAAATCTCTAAACAACCAATAATACTAAAGAAAAGAGCCGCTATGAATTCAATTAATACACTCAAGTTTCGCCCCCTATAGTAAAGGAGTTTTTTCAAGAATTTTAGTAGTAAAGGGCTCCAGCTAGTGATCTATAATTTATTGGAATATAAAAACAATCATCAAAAACGAGCCCTGATTATGAATACCAAAAATTGCCGAAAATTCAAAGGAGAGATTGAAAATTACCTGAAAAAAAGCCGGTCAAATTTCGAATCCACCATTGATAGCGTTTTTTCAGAACTCAATTTTGATGGACTCGTAAAAAGTCATTTTCGGTTAATCATTTGAAATAATTTATTTTTTAAAAATTTTTGCCTTGCTTTTTTAGGTCGCAAATGTTATGAATCATACTATAAAATCAAATTCTTAACGAGGATCAGCATGATTCATCTCAAAGATCACAAACAAGGCGAACTTTTCGATCCCTGGCATTTTCTCAGCCCCAAGCGGCGGCAGTTACTCGACACCTCGTGGCCGGGGTTGTTTAAAAATGAAATTCTTCCTGAATTGCCTGTCAGTAAATTGCTCCCGTTTTTCAAGGAGGATTTTGGCCGGCCAACCAAGGAGCTCTATACCGTACTCGGAACGCTTGTCTGCCAGCAGACCTTTGACCTGACGGATAATGAAACCTGTGATCAGCTTGCCTTCAATATCCAATGGCACTATGCGTTTAATATCCCTGAAGAGTCGGATGCGGCCAAATACATGTGCCCGAAAACGCTTTGGAGCATGCGCAAAATCCTTGTTGATAACGAAATGGATCATTTTTTGTTCGAATCCATCACCAAAAAGTTGTCTGAGGTTTTTAAGGTAGACACGGACCAACAACGCATTGATTCGGTCCATATTAAATCTAACATGCGCCGATTGGGACGTATCGGCATTTTTGTCAAAGCCATTCACAAATTTTTAAAGAACCTCAAAAGGCATCATCCCGACCTGTTTCAATCGGTCGATGCCGAGTTGGTCGAAAAATACCTTCCGGAGAAATCCCTGCAATGCTTCTCCATGGTCAAACCCTCCGAGTCGCAGCAGACCTTGTCTTCGGTTAGCAACGACCTTTTCGATCTCTTAATACAATTTAAGGCTCATCCTAAAGCAGCCGGAATGCACAGCTACAAACAACTGAGCCGGATTCTGAACGAGCAGTGCCAAGTAAAAAAAGCAGAAGCAAACCCCACGGTAGAAGTGAAACCGCCTAAAGAGGTCCCCTCAGACTCGCTTCAAAATCCTTCCGATCCGGATGCCAGCTACAGTGGGCATAAGGGCCAGGGTTACCAGGTTCAAATCATGGAAACCTATACCCCTTCAGAGGAGCCGGCAATCAAAGAGGGCACCTTGAATCTGATTACCCATGTCGATGTCCAGCGCGCCCATGAAAGCGATGCCAGTGCCTTGGTCCCCGCCATTGAATCGACAACGCAAAACGATCTTGGCCCTAAAGAGATATTGGCCGATTCCCACTACAACAGTGACGAAAACCGCCAGCAAGCCGAACAGGCAGATGTAGAAATCGTCTCCCCGACCATGGGCCGCAAAAACAAAACCCGTATTTCCCTGTCTGATTTTGAAATTTCAGAGAAGGGGGTTATCCTCTCTTGCCCCCAGGCACATGCCCCTGTGATGGTAAAGAAAAAGAAGACTCGGCATACTGCAGCATTTGACTCAACCATCTGTAGCCAATGCCCGGAACAAGATGCCTGCCCTGTAAAGCCTGGGAAAAAATATCACTATCTTCGGTACAACGAAAAAGAAAGCCGCATCGCTAAACGCAGGGCCTATGAGCAGAGCGATGAGTTTAAGGACCGATACCGCTGGCGCGCCGGCGTTGAAGCAACCATGTCTGAATATGACAGACGAACCGGGGCCAAAAAACTGCGGATAAGGGGTTTTAAATCCGTTCGCTACTGTGCGGTCCTAAAAGCCATTGGCATCAACCTCCTCAGGGCGGCCTCTATCCGAAGGGCGTCATATCCCGGAGAAAAAACTGCTAAAGCAGCCGAACTGGCCCAAAGCCAAGTCATTTTTATTATCAAAGAGCGTTTTTTAAGCGTTCTGCAATATCTGAAAAATTTATTTAATCGCCAAGAGTTATTTTATGGGCGCATGCTAATAAATTTCTAATTTTTGATTTCTGACTTTTTACAGTGCCATCAATTTTGCAAGAACTGTAAAAATGCCCTCTCAGCTATCCTTTAAAATAAGAAAGCACCATCGTAACTTTGGCTGATACATCGTGTGGAAATGGTTGTCTTTCCAATTTATCAGCAGGTGCATCAGGCTTTACCACCATAGAATTAAAATCAAATCACTTGGAAACAGTCCAGGATGGAACTATTTAATGTATCGCCAAAGCAATTCACATGAGGAGAACAACACAGATCTGGGATGCTGTCGTAAGCCATAGGCAATCAGAAAAACTATTGTATTGTTTCGTTGCAGACAAATGATGCTATATCCATAAACCCCTCAGTATACTCGCTCGGCTGATGGAGAACCATATTATCAGCTAATTCAGAAACGAGATTGTTTGCTTTATCAACCGAAGACATCCCCGAGATCTATAGCTTTCATCCTTTCACTTCTGGTGTTTCTTTGCCGATGCATGTTAAACGGATCATCGGATATGGCTGTATTCTGAGGTGGTTTCGATGGCCTGTTTTGATTATCAATCGTTTTTTTTGTTATTTTTGAGCACCATCAATGTGGAGGTGCTTCGTGAAATATCCCGCCCTTTTTCGTCTTTGACAATGCAGTCTGCAATGATAATGCGACTTCCTCTTTTAAAAACATTGGCTTCCGCTGTGAGCCGGCCGGTGACTGCCGGTGAGATAAAATTGTTCTTCAACTCAAGTGTTGTAATATTATCGCCCGGTTCAAGGGTAGTCATCAAGGCATGGGCTACGGTCTCGCTTGAAAAGGCAATGCCGAGACCGCCCTGCATGATCCCGGCCCCCTGAATAAATTCGGGGCGGATTAACATGCTGAACTTGGCATACCCGTTTCCAATTTTTTCGAGTTCCATGCCCATAAAAGATAAAAAAGGGGTGTCGACAGGATGGCCGGCGGCCAGCTTTTTAAGGTAATCCGGATAATCAAACATTTATAGCTCCTTTATGAAGTGACATATTTTTTCTAATGTAGTTTTTATAGGGTTGTTATGGCGCAAATATTGGCCCGGCGGATTTCGCATATTTACATTTCGCAACCTCGGCTCCCGACTAAAGTTTTGTTGACAACAATGAGGCGGCCATCTTATATGTAACTTATGGAAAATTTTACCGAAAAAGACATTGATGTTTTTTGCCGCGCGCCATTTTTCAAGGGTCTTTCAAGGGAAATCATATCCAATCTGTTCGTCGCCGGAAAAGTTGTCACCTTTCCCAAAAACACATTTGTTTCGTCTATCGGAGACAATTTTGGCACAGTGCTTTTTGTCATCTCAGGGCTTTTGCGTGTCAGCGTTGGTTCCTCCAGCGGCCGGCGGATCACCTTCCTGTTAGTGAAAACAGCTGAACCCTATAATCTCCTTGGCCCCTATTTGGATCAATCCCGTTTTCTTGAGGCCCAGACCCTTGAAAATACGCGCTGCCTGGAGATTACGAGTAAAAACTATCTGGATTTCGTGGAGCGGCATCCGATCATTATCCATAATATCCTCAGATGGATAGGTATGGGGCTGGATTGTGCCAATTCCCGGCTGCTGGATCTAATGGAAAAAAAAGTGGAAGACCGGATTCTGCGGGTTTTGAGCACGCTGCACAACAAGTTTGGATCCCCCCTTTTATTTACCAGCCAGGAAATATCTGAAATCGCCGGAACCACACCGGAATCGACCCTCAGAACTATGGGGCTGCTGCGTCAGATGGGCATTATCTCCACCCAGCGGGGCAAAATATGGATTCATGACAGCGCGGCCCTCAAAGATACCGAATTCGGGAGACTCACTATTTAGCGTTGTCCAGTTTATCACGGGAGATGCGTGCCTGGCATTGTTTTTCATGAAGTCGTGCTCATCTTGAAAAACGCTCAATTCAGATACAGCCTTATCCTTTTTTAGTCTTCCGGTTTTTTACGTTTCTCCTTTTTACCATAGTGCACCCCGCCATAAAAAAGCAGTTTCCTGATCGCAGAAAAAAAAATTAAAAAAATTTCGTTACATGACGGCCGTCATGGAACATTTTCCCAAATCCTGTTTTAAACAATACAAACCGTATCAGAAAAAGCCTGTCCTTGTCTCTGGACGGGGTGTCAAATCCGGCGCCCGAACATGAAACAGGGACATGCAGTAACCTTAACCATCAGCAAAGGAGAAAAACATGATTCACGAACTGGACACACAAACATATGACCAGCTGGACAAGTCTGGCCCCATGATGGTGGAATTTTATTCCAAGACCTGTGGGCCATGCAAGATGCTTGCATTTGTTTTGCGGGATATTGACAAGACAATGCCGGATTTCAAAATCTACACCATCGATTATGATGAAAACCAGGAACTGAAAGAGCGCCTGGGCGTAAAGGGCTTTCCGACCATTCTACTGATGAAGGACGGACAGGAAGTCAACCGGCTTGCCGGATTAAAGCAGAAGCCCGTGATCAAAAAAGCCATCGAGGAAATTCTCTGATCTTCGGATCTTAAAATTTTGCATTTTTTATTCAATAAGGAGAGCATAATGACCAACAAAGTATCATATACCCGCTCGGAACATTTAATTACCCGCCAGACAAAAGCTGAGAATGAATTTCTGGCGCAATTCGAAGAAAACGACCATTCCATTGACCACCCGTTTGTGGTGAAAAATCCGTATCTGATCAACCCCCTGTGCGCCCTGGTCATGTTTCATACGCCGCAAAAAGTAGCCCCCACAGTGACCGTCTGCGGCAAACGCCATGACAGGGAAAATCTTTCTCATACCTTTCCTGAAGATACTTTTCACAGACTGCCCATTCTCGGGCTTTATGAAGATTTTGCCAACAAAGTCGTCATTTCACTGCCGGACGGCACTAAAAAAGAGATCGTTATCCAAACGGAAAAACTGCCCGAAGAGGTCTGTCGCTGTTTGAGTGTGATGACCTCAGCAGATTATCTTCAGGACAATCTCATGTTTCTGACCCCGGCGGGCAAAAATCTACCCACCGCCTACGATTATAAAGGTGAGATCCGCTGGATGCTCTTGGAAAACACGATGTTCGATATCAAGCGGGCGGAAAACGGAAACATCCTCACCGGTTCCAGCCGGTTCTGCCGGATGCCCTACAACTCCACCGGACTGATCGAGCTGGACATGCTGGGCAAGATTTACAAGGAATACCGCCTGCCCGGCAACTATCACCATGATCATTTCGAGATGGAAGACGGCAACCTGCTGGTTCTGACGCAGGATTTTCACCGGGACACGGTCGAGGATATGTGCGTGCTCATTGACCGCGAAACCGGTGAAATTCTGAGAACCTGGGATTATACGACCTTTCTGCCCCAGGATGTGGCAGGTTCCGGTTCCCAGGACGCCCATGACTGGTTCCACAACAATTCGGTCTGGTATGACAAAGCCACCCACAGCCTGACCCTTTCCGGGCGTCATCAGGACGCTGTCGTGAATATCGATTTTGATTCCGGCAGGCTCAACTGGATCATCGGCGATCCTGAAGGATGGCCGGAAGACATGGTGAAAAAATACTTTTTCACGCCGGTGGGCGATGTGGAGAATTTTGACTGGCAGTATGAGCAGCACGCGGCCCTGGTATGTCCCAACGGCGATATCATGTGTTTTGACAACGGCCAGTACCGGGCCAAGAAAAAAGAGAACTACATCAAAAACTCTGACAATTTTTCCCGGGGCGTTCGCTATCGCATTGATACCGAAAAAATGGAAATCGAGCAGGTCTGGCAATACGGCAGGGAGCGGGGCCAGGAATTTTTCTCCCCGTATATCAGCAATGTGGAATTTTACGGCGAGGGCCACTACATGATCCACTCCGGCGGCATCGGGTTTAAAAACGGATATGCCGCCGATGAACTCGGCCCCTTTCTGGACACCAAAGACCCGGCTGTGGAACTGCGCTCGGTTACAGTGGAGGAAAAAGACGGCGTGGTTCTCTATGACCTGGAAACAGAAGGCAACTTTTACCGCGCGGAAAAACTGCCCATTTACCATGACGGTGAAAATCTTTGCTTCGGTCCGGGCCGGCTGATCGGCAGGCTGGACGTCACGCCGGAATTTGACACGGTTCCGGATGCCGAAGCCGTCGATGCCCAGCCGGATGCCTGGCATAACGTCGTCATTGAAGAGGACGAAGACCGCATGGTCTTTCACGCCCGGTTTGAAAGAGGCACCCTGGCCATGATCTGCCTGGAAAACGAAAACGAAAGCCATCATTATTTTCTCAACACCTCGGCCACCTGGCACCTGGCCATGTGTTCCGGCGCATTTCTGGAAGAGGATGACCGGGATATCAAAATGAATATCAGCAAGGAAGGCCTTAAAGGCAAGTTTGCCGTCAAGCTGATCATTAATGACAAGAAGTTTGACACGGGGGTAAAGTTTTTCTGCCCCTGATCGGCCTCGGCAGACGGCCGCCATCGGGCGGCGGGAAACCGGTAAGCCTTCGGCCCCCGCTGCCCGGCTTTATAAACACAGGCAATGAATAAAGCAAAGGACAAAACCAATGACAACAACACAATGCGATACCTTGGGAAACAGTGCTTACCCGTACGAAGAAAACGAATACGAGCTGGTCATCATCGGTGCCGGGCCGGCAGGCATGACGGCATCGATCTATGCCATTCGTGCCAATATGAGGGTGCTGCTTCTTGACAAGCTGTCCCCTGGCGGCCAGGTGATCAACACCCTGGAGGTCCAGAATTATCCCGGCGCCGGAATTATCAACGGTGCTGAACTGGCCATTCAGATGTTCGAGCAGACCCAGACCCTTGGCGTGCCTTTTGAATACGCCACCGCAAAACAAATTCTGGAAAATAACGGGAAAAAACAGATTGTTTGCGAGGAAGGGCAGACATTTCAAGCCAGGGCCGTCATTATTGCCACCGGCACCAATCCCCGAAGGCTCGGTGTCCCGGGTGAGGAAAAATTTGCCGGTGACAGCATTCACTGGTGCGCCATCTGCGACGGCTCCCAGTACCGCTGCAGAACGGTCGCCATGATCGGTGGCGGCAATTCTGCGGTTGAAGAGTCCCTCTACCTGGCGGGGATTGCTGACCACCTGACCCTGATCACGCTTTTCGATCTGACAGCCGACCCGGCAGCATGTGACAAATTACGGGCCCTGCCCAACGTCACCATCCATGAGTATCATGAAATTCTCGAATTTACTGGGACTGACTGCCTGGAAGGGATCCGGGCCAGGTCCACGAAAAGCGGCGAAGAGATCACAGTCAGGACAGAAGGCGCCTTTGAATATATCGGCCTGGAACCCAAGGCAGAGGCTTTCAAGAACCTGGGCATTCTGAATGAACACGGCTACATTGAAGCCGATTCCTGGATGGAGACCCGTGCAGCAGGCATTTTCGGGGCCGGGGACATTAACAGCAAAAACCTCCGACAGATCGTCACCGCCTGCAACGATGGCGCGCTCGCCGCACAGGCGGCCGCCCGATACATTGAAATGATGAAGTAAAAGGTGTCATCAAGAAAAAAGCGAGGTAAAGATGAAAAACAAATCTTTTGCCAATACACGCAAAATGATCATGTGGGCTGTCTGCATTTTCCTGCCTCTTATGATTATGGCCATCCCTGTTACAGAATCCTTTACGACTGAAATCAGATGCTTTTTCGCAGTCACCCTTTTTGTTATCTTCCTGTGGGCCTTTGAACTGATGCCCTATGTCATACCCGCCATGCTTCTTCCGGTTTTGTATGTGGTCACCGGGATTGCGGCACCCGCGGCGGCGTTTGCTCCATGGGGCCATTACATTCCCTGGATGCTGCTGGCCGGCATGATCCTGACCTACATTTTTGATGACGCAGGCCTGCTCCGCAGAATCAGCTACTGGGCGATTCTGAAAACCGGAGGCAGCTTTAACGGACTTTTATACGGCCTTATGATCTCCGGCGTCGTCATCGCCCTGATTCTTCCAGACATTGCCTCCCGGACGGTTTTGTTCGTTGCCATTGCCTTCGGCATTTGCAAGGCCCTGGAGTTGCCGCCTTTGTCAAGACGCGCTTCAGCGGTCATGCTGGCCGGGGTGATGTCCGCACTGACCCCGTCGTACATCTATTATACCTCCGCCGCGCAGACACTGATCGCCTGGGAAGCCGCAAGCGGGTCCGGCTATACCATCTCCTGGCTCCGGTATCTTCTATACAACGGCCTCCCCACCCTCATCTGGTGTTTTCTGACGATCCTGATCATCCAGGTATTGTTTGGCCGCGCAAAAAAAGAACACTACAAAAGCTACTTCGAAGAAGAATATCGTAAAATGGGGAAACTCAGCATCAAAGAAAAAAAGCTGGCGGTGATTTCCCTGGGACTTTGCCTTTTTGTGGTTCTGGAGTCGTACCACGGGATTGAGGTTGGATGGGGATTTGTGGCTGCTGTTTTTCTTTGCTACCTGCCGGGCATCAACCTGGGAACTGAGCATTCATATAAAGACGCCAATTATGCACTGATCATTTTTGTGGCTTCCTGCATGGCCATAGGCGCGGTCTCCAACCAGCTTGGGGCGGGGGTTTTCATTGCACAGAACCTGCAGCCCTATCTTAGCGGCGGTCTGGTGCACATGGTGGCCGCATCCTGGCTCCTGGCAGTAATCCTCAATTTTGTCATGACACCTTTGGCCGCCGTTTCCTGTCTTTCAGGACCACTGGCCGGCATCGTGAATACGATGGACGTATCCATTATTCCGGTCATGTATGCCTGGAATCAGGGGCTTGAGCAGATTATTCTCCCTTATGAATACGCGCTGATCCTGCTGGCATTCGGATATGGCTACATCTCCCTGAAGCATTTCATCGGGTTTTTCAGCATCAGAATGGTTGCCAATATACTTTTTATCCTGATCCTCTACCTCCCGTTCTGGATGATCGTCGGTAATTAGGAACATCCTGTTTTAAAGAGAAAATTTCGATACGAGGAGAAAATTCCCATGAAAATAGCAATCCTATGGTTGAGCTGTTTGTTTTTAGGTTTACTTGTTCTGTTCGCACCTGTTTCTAAAGCTCAAGTGGTTAATGAGGCAATCGTTTCCAGGTTTTCGGATATCAACTTCCAAATATGGGGAAATACCCTCACCAAGCCCATTTTTTTGGACAATGCAGACTTCAACGATGAAGATACCCCCCTTGAAATCATTGGCGATACTGGTGGAATCTACAGGGACCATGCCATTGCGCAGATGGTGGAACTGGGATTCAGCGGGGGCGGGGAAAACTGGACATTTCTTGCCGTTCTGGAGGCCGAGTTCATCCTGGACAAAGACAATATTGACCGGACCCGGGACACCGGCGCAGATGGCGGGCTGGATTTCATGGCCGGTCAGTACGGGGATCAATTCGGCGTCGAATTTCTGGAAGTGTCTTATGATTTTACCTCCCACGGCATGCCCCTGGCCCTGGAAACCGGCTGGACGCCCAAACCGCTGGACAATGCCACCGGCGTCTGGTCTACGTGGATAACCATCCCTTTATCGGCCTTACCGGTTCTGTAAAAGAACTGGACTGGTCTCTCAGGTACTTCAGCATAGAAGAAGACCTTAAGAATGACAATGGATTAATCCCTCATGAACAGGACTGGCGAGTTTACAGCTTGAAATGCGAAGTGCCGCTGATCAATACCGGACTGCAGTTCAGTTTTCAGCCAATTTGACTTATAATTTCAGCCGGCATTTTTCTCTTGGCACCACCATTTCGGTGTTTTTTCCCGGCGACGGCACCCAGGATATCCTGGCTGCCAGGCTCCCCGGGGTAGGCAGTGCGTGGGACGAAACCGCTTTCTGCAACTATATTGAAATGGCCTGGCATTTCTGAGTTTCAAAGGTGGCGCTTCCAGTGCAAAACCAACCTACTGAGATAATATTGATGGCTTCGTGAAAAGCTATTTTGGATGGCTTCGACAAATCGACAGTACTGCAGAAATTTTAGCAGGTGAGCACTTTCGATAACTTTCCCGATCTGTAACTTATGGGTCTGACTGAGCATAATAAAAAGGCTCCGGCAGCTATCTCCATTAATAGGGACATACAATATGTGGTGCAGCGTTCTGACTTACTAATATTTGCAAAAACCTAATCACATGAAGCTCATTTGTTATGTACTGAAATTATAATAAACTCAAATGCACAAAATGTATAACTACTTTTGCAAATCACTGTAAGTGCGGTCAGATTATATTAGTGCGCTTATTCCTTTTCTTTCCATAATGTCCAATAGCTTTTTGGATGCACCCGCTGGTTTTTTGCTGCCCTGTTCCCATTTTTGAACGGTTGAAGGGCTAATATTAAAAAGACTGGCAAGCGCTGCTTGGCTTAGACGGAATTTTTTCCGTATGGAAATAATTTTTTCAGGGGTATATTCCTGCACTTCCGGTACACAAAGATTTTCGATATTTTTCATTGTAATCTCATCTACTAAACCACTTTTATGTAGGTCTCTGACAGTATTTGTAATTGATTTTGCGATGGATTTTCTCATGCCTTCACCTCAATTAAGTCTCTATTTTCTATGGCTATCGCTATCTCATCAGGCGATAGCCTCAACAAAATTTTTGACAATTCTTTAAAAGCAAGAAATTCTTTTTTTGACAAATTCGATTTTTCATTTTTGGCAAAACCATGAACAAAAATTGCTCGATCGCCTCTTTTATAACAAATAATGGTTCGACCACCGCCGCTTTTGCCTTGCCCTTCAAAACGAATCCTCTTTTTGTAAAGGTGACCGCCAAGACTTGCATCAAAGTTCCCGTCTGCGACTTCGGTCAAAGCATTATCGAGTTCGTGCTTCGGAATTTTCTGTTTGGCTGCCCATCTTGAAAAATGTCTTGTCATTAGCTTTTTCATTAATATCAATATAGCACTTAGTGATATATTTTCAACCAAATATTTTTTCAACCAGTACATGGCTATTTGCATTCTAATACGAAGAGGCTATCAAACATTCAGAATTATGGAAAGTTTCAGTGGTGGGGATAATCGATCACTTTCCTGATCTGTAAATTATGGTCAAGATTGAGGAATGTAAAAAGGCCTCGGCAGTTATCCTCTAAAATCGGGTATACAACATATCGTTGAGGTATTCAAAAAAGTTCAATTTAATGTTGGATTATTGATTACAAACTCACCGCCCCCCGTACCCTGTTTGGTGGCGGCAAACCCCTGGGAGACTTCAGAAGTCCTGAAGTTCCATTGGAATCCTTCTTTATCATTACGCAAGGAAAAGCCGACATCCGATGTCACGCCTGAGGCGGAGTTGTTAGCCTGGAGGTTCATTAACGTCCGCAGCCCGTCTCCGCCTGAGTTTGAGCCCGACCAATAGTTTGTTGGGGTTTCATACTGCCACCTTTATTTTCAGCTATTTCAGCCATTTTCTAATATCCTCTTTTTTGGGTTCCTTGCCCACGGATTTGACCTCGCCGTCGACCACCACCGCCGGGGTGCCGAAAACACCATAGCTGGCTATTTCCATGGTATCGGTCACTTTGTCTACGGTCGCGTCCGAGCCGGCTTCCACCACGGTCTCCTTGACAATTTTTTCGGTTTGCTGGCATTTCGGACAGCCAGGCCCCAGAATTTTAATTTCCATAAGAAATCCTCCATATATTTTTTCTTTTAATCGTTTACTTTAATCCTGTTATTTTTCCATGATGCCGCCGCCCATGAGGTAAAAATAGGTGGTCGCCCAGTTGGCCAGCACCACGGTAATACCGAATACCACGCTGCCAATGCTCATAAGGGCAAATCCGCTCATGATGTTGCCCACAACGCATCCATGGCCGATGGCGGCCCCGGCGCCCAGAAGGATGCCGCCAAAAAAAGCGATCACCGTCTGGTCGGGCGGGCGGGGCAAAAACTGCGTTTTTTGGGAAAGCCGTGCACTGAAGGCCGCGCCAGCGACCAGGGCCACAATCTCCAGCACTAGCCACCAGGTTATTTTCTTGGCAGGAGCGGCCCCTTCGGTTGCACCAAATACCGGTGCTTTGACCGGCGGCGCCACGGAGAACGGCGCATATACATGATTTAACGGTGCATCCGTAAGAAGAACTTGTGTATTAAGAACACCGCTGGTGACCCCCAGGGGGTAGTTGCGGCCGCTGGCTGCAGAGCTCATATAGGCAAATACGGCCAGCAGACCGATGGCAATGCCCGCCTGCCAGGGCCTCCAGGGCCGAAGCACCAGCCGCTGCAGAAACGGCAGATCTTGTTTCATCACGGCTGTCTGCCGTTTTTGGCGGTTCTGGTCGGCCCGCCTGATCCGCCATGTCGCCAGCAGGGTGACAGCCCCGATAAGGACGGCCAGAACTCCATAGGGCAGCCCGGTTACCGAGGACAGGGTCAACGAACCGCCGCCGGCATCCGGCACGCTGAATTGCTTTAGATACATGGCACACCCCTGCAAGGGGCCATATTTCACGGCTGCCACCCCCAGCGGAATGCCGATCAGGCCGGCCATGGAATTGATGTTGCCCTGGCCCGATTTAAACAAGCAGCCGCTCACACATCCGCCGGCCAGAACGATGCCAATGCCGAATAAAATACCGCCAATAATGGCATTTAACCAGTTAAACGGCTTCGGGTTCAGGCTTATCCATCCCAATGCCGAGATAATGGCGAAACCGATCATGCTGACCGCGATGACCACCCAGAGCCCGCCGATTTTCGTATAATCCTTCATGAGCAGCACTTCGCTGAACGCGGACGCCCCGCAAAGATCGGCTTTTTCCAGAAAGAACCCAAATAGAAACCCCACGGGAATGGCTGTGAAGACCCACAGGCCGGTTATCAGTGCCAAGCCTGTGAACCCAATGACCATGAGCGCAACAATCAACAGAGGCTTTTTCCAGTTTTGCTCCGCTGTTTCAGTCATATTACCTCCTTATACCTTAAATCCTATACCTTACCTTACAACCGACACCTTTTATACAAACAACCATCCGTAAGTCAGTCCGCACACGGTTGAAAAAGCGATAACAATTGCAATAAAGGTAACGGTTTTTTTCATGCCAATGATACCCCGGATGACGAGCATATTGGGAAGAGATACGGCCGGGCCCGCCAATAGCAGGGCCAGCGCAGGCCCTTTGGCCATGCCCGAACCCATGAGACTCTGTAAAATCGGTACTTCCGTAAGCGTGGCAAAATACATGAAGGCCGCGGACACGGAGGCGAAAAAGCAGGTCCAGACCGGCCAGACCATGACTATGAAACCGTGTGCCGCACTCTGATGCATGCCGGTGATAACAAAAAACTGGTTCGGATTTTGGCCCACAATGGCTTCCACGTATTTTGACGGGATAATGGCATCATGGGTGGGCCGGCCCAGGAAAAAGCCGGCAAACATGACCCCGGCAAACAGGAGGGGCATGATCATCAGGGCGTAGTTGTAGGTTTCGCCAATCCATTCTTTGAGTTCATCTTTTTGAAACCAGCGCCACAGCACCGGTACGAGCAGCACCAGCGAGATACCGGCAATATACCAGCGGATGGCATAAATCGTTTCCCAGAAGCCTGCATCCGAAGCGGGCCTGCCCCAGTTGGCAAACACCAGGAAGAGCACCATAAGCGCAAAAAAGACAATGTCCTGCCACAGCCGCCGGGGCATTTCTTCTTCCGGCACCTGCATGGCGCCGGTCTGCCGCTGCCGGTCTTCTTTTCGGTATATGCCGGCCATGGAAAGCCCGATAACAATGGCGAATATAATGGCACCCACTGCCCGGGCAAGACCCATTTCAATACCCAGCACCCGGGCGGTCAGGATAATGGCCAGAACGTTAATGGCCGGCCCGGAATACAAGAATGCAACAGCCGGCCCAATGCCGGCACCCCGCTGGTAAATGCTGGCAAAAAGCGGCAGCACCGTGCAGGAGCATACGGCCAGGATTGTGCCGGACACCGAAGCCACGCCGTAGGACAGGATCTTTTTGGCTTCCGCGCCAAAATACTTGACCACCGCCGCCTGGGAGATAAACACGGCTATGCCGCCGGCAATGAAGAAGGCCGGCACCAGGCACAGCAGCACATGCTCCCGGGCGTATTCCTGGAGCATGAAAAATGCCTCCATAATGGCCATCTTTATCCGGGGATGGGTAAAGGGAACGATATAGGCGAAGAGAAAAATGAATACGAGATAGATGAATTTCTTTCGATCATTCATAAAAGGACGCTTTCATTGCATGAGCAATAAATCATTAAATTTATATATAACGATATATTTAAGTCAAAAAAATTTATTTCCGGCAGATGGTCTCCCGCCGGATTTCTGGCAACCGCCTGATCAATTCAGAAACATCCGGGTCATCTTCCAGCCAGTTGCTTAAATTCGATAATATGGCTTGGGCATATGGATTATCCCGGCCGTCCGCCAAGGTATAATTCACCCACAGGCCATCCTTCTGAAAGATGGTCAACCCCGCATCTTCCAATACCCTCAAGTGATTGCTCGCCGTTGACTGGGCTATGCCCAAAGCTTCCTGAATTTCGCACACGCACATCATCCGACGCTGCAGCATTTTAAGGATTTTCACCCGGCTGGGATCAGAGAGCGCTTTCATTGTTTTAATAAGTTGTCTCATTCAGAACTCTATATATCGTTAAATCTAAATATAATGTTTTGATCGGGTGAGTTCAAGGATTTTTTCCTATGATTTTTGAGGTAAATATATGAGTCATTATTTGACAATCTCGTAAAAAGTCGGTTTTGGGATGGCAAAGAAAAAAGTTCAAGATCAAGGCGCGCAAATTTCGAGGAATGCAGCCTACTTAGCTGTACGTGAAATTCCGAGGAATGCAGCGCAACACAGATATTGGACTTTTTACGAAGCCATCATTATTTGATTTATTCAAAATGCTGTAATTGGGCGCGTTAAGCACAGTGAAACACAGTCCTCATTTTTAATGTTTGAGGAGGTGTTCTATATATTGTGCATCCCCCCATTTAAAAATTGGTGTGGGAGCTTTCTCATTTAAAGGGTTCCGGCTTCAGCAATTTTGAAGCTCTGGAGGCAGCAACTCGGATTAATGCCGAAATTATCGGCTTAGGCGACAAAATCGGGACCATTGAAGCCGGAAAAATGGCGGACTTTACCTTTATCGACGGGGATCCCTTATCTGATGTTGAAGCTGTCAGTCGGGTGCGGGGAACTGTTAAGGGGGGAAGACCATTTATGTGAATTGATATGATTTAAAGATCTATGCCTCGAAAACCTGTAACGGTTTTGACCACCCTTTTTCATTTCAGACCACCCGGGAGCGCTTATTGCTCAAGTGAATAGGGGTTTAGAAATTGTCGCCGCCAGAGAAATTTCTTGTCCACCTCGCTCAATTCAGCTTCTTCACAAACAAATCCCCAATGCTGTTCAATTGCTTGGATTAAATTTTCAAATATTTCGAAGGCTTCTTCTTTAGAGAGAAAGAAGTTATGGGCAGTTTTAAGGCACATTTTAAGCTGACTTAGGTTGTTATCGCCATATATACGCATGGCCTGCGAAGCCTCATTGCCTGTGCGGCCTTGTGGGCAAATATCATAAGCAGGCGTCAGGGTCAGCTTTTTGCCATCCCAAAATGCTGCATGGTTTCGGGCATGATCGTCGGTATTGCCGCACAGGATATTGAAGACGAGTCGAGAAAAAAGCTCTCTCAGCGTATGTTTTGGATCGGTAAAACGATGTCGGATAATTTCGGATAAAGTTTCATAGCTGGCGTACCGCGCCAACATATCATCCAAGCCGAGCAATGTTAAAGCGGACACCATGGCCTTTCGTGCCCACTTGCCGCCTTTTGGCACGCGGTCAAAGCGTTCAATTAAGAGTATATCTTTGTTCCCCGATTTAGTCAGCTTTACGGGTGCAACATTCAGCCCAGCCAATTCAGCCAGTCGCATGGCGATGAATTCAGCTTTAACAACACTGTACAGATCTGCACTGGATGAAAATTTAGCCACATATTTTTCGTCATAGGCTTGAATTAAGGCTTTAGGGCGTGCGCCGCCGATAGAACTACCATGGAACAGAGCCTGATCCAGCTCCGGCGTGAGGGGAACGCCTTTTTCGACTCGTTCTGCAGACTCAATCAGTTCCTCAATGCTGACATTATTAGCGGTACGTGGCACATATTCTGTAGGGGAACGTTGGAAATCAAGTGCCCCGATACGGTCCGAGCCAGACTCCAACAGGTAAGTCAGTTCGTCTAACTCGTTCGTGTCAGTGCCTTCGCCCTTAAGTCCCAACTTTTTGTTGATAATCACACGCCGCCCCCACGCATCGGGCGAAGCGTCCCTGATACAGCCAGGCATGGTCAAGCCATCGGGAGGGCTTAGCATTCCGGCCTTTAGCGGCAATTCAGGTTCATAAATCGCAATCGCCCTTTTGTTGTCACCGATACGGTCCAAGTAGCTTTTGCCGTAATTGAATAAGATATTGACGTTGTCTGCTACAAGACGCCCCGCTACCACGGGCTCAGTTTCATCCGGCAGCCATATCCAGACAAAAGCTTCTTTTTCTGCCTTAGAAGTCATCATGCACCTCTTTGGTTGTCTTGCGCACATACTTTGGCAGGAGTGTCAGCTTCTCCTTAGTTTGACGTAATTTTTTTATTAAAGTTTTTTCATCGGCATCAAACAACTGGAGGCCGACAATTGTGGCCACTTCGAATACGGCCCCGATTTCGCATTTGGGGTTACCCTTTTCAATGCGTTGGAGCAGTCCTCTGGAAATACCAGCGCGGTCAGCTAATTCCTGAGCTGTGAGTTTGCGCTCATTGCGAGCCTCGCGGATTAGCGCCCCGAGCAAAGCAACCGCATCGCAGGTATAGCGTGAGTAAGTGCGTGTGATGGACTTTGGCATTGTATTTTCCTTGATTTGTATATGGATTAAAATTAATGACTATTTATCAGCTTGTCAAGATAAAAATGGTTTATATATAGGCCATATAAAAACTATATGATCTATATATAAACCATAAATTTCGAGATTTTTATCTTATAAAAAAGGGCCGTGCGGTATTGTGCGGTTATTTTTTAGATGGGAAAAAACATTTAGAAAAAAATGATGTCATTGCCTTGAAAATGGGAAACGGTTTTGGAAATGGTTACTCCGGAAAAGTCAGAAGAAAATGGGTTAAATAGTTGGAATTCGGGCCTATTCAGAGCAAATTTTGCTCTCTCACGCCGGAAACGCGGGTTCGAGTCCCGCTGGGACCACCAGCAATAAAATCAAATAATTATAATTAATTTGAAGCTGAATTTTAAGGCGCCAAAGTGGACCCCGAAAATCAAACAAAGAAACGAATGGGCGAATCCGTCAGCTAAGAAAACCAGGGACGAGATAAAATTTTAACCCAAACCTTGTTGCCGGGGGTATTTTATGCCAATCTGAAGTATCCTCGGCTAAAATAATCCGGAAATTTAGCCACCCGTTCAATAAAATAAAATAAAAATTGTCAGTCTCGTAAAAAAATCAATTTTGATGGCTTCGTAATTTGAAAGGGCCAAATAAAAGGTTTAAGCCCAAGATTCCAAACTCTAAGAATACAGGATATTTCGTTGTATGTGGCATGCCGACAGATGGGAAGCACAACATCCTAGTTAATGCCAAAACATTTTGACAAGCGATTTTTACGCGGTACAATAAAAATGGTGATAAAGCCAAACCAATTGTGAAATTGGGACGGAAAGTCACTCGCAACAGCAGCATGTTTGATCCCATCACCATTAACCAGCTCAGCTTGGACAACCGAATTTTTAAGGCTGCAACACTGGATTGCATGGCTACGGAGGAAGGCGGCCCCACCAAAAATCTGATGCAATTTTACAAACGCACGGCCAAAGGGGGCAGCGGCCTGATGCTTACAGGGATATCATAGTTGAATATTTATAGCCAGATCCTAAAAACTAAAAAGCGGGCGGAAAGGGTTTTGAAGGAAAAGTTATGGGCTCGTTGTTTGGCTGATATCCCAATGAACTTATTAACACTTGTATCCAATTCTTACTAGAAAATTGCAGCGAACAAGAGAAAGGAGGAATTATGCTTAAACTTGGAGAGAAAGGTGCCATTATCCAAAGAGACAAAGAGACTTATGCTGTGGCCCCCCATATCCCATGCGGTGTCGCGTCGCCGGAGCTTTTAAGGAAAATCGCGGATATAGCAGAAAAATACAATGCTCAGGCATTGAAGATTACAAGCGCTACAAGGATTGCTATTGTAGGCCTCAAGGAAGAGGATATAGATGATGTATGGAATGAGTTGGGCATGGCCCCCGGGGCCGCCGTTGGGCTTTGTGTGCGCAGCGTGCGGGCCTGTCCGGGAACAACTTTCTGCAAGCTCGGACAGCAGGATGCCTTGGGTCTGGGCATGGAATTGGACAAGAAATACCATGGTTTGGATCTTCCGGGTAAATTCAAGATGGCTGTCTCCGGGTGCCAGATCAATTGTGCAGAGTCCTGGGTCCGTGATTTGGGCTTATTTGGAAAACCGGAAGGATGGACAATTGTAATCGGCGGCAATGTCGGTCAAAAACCCCGGATCGCCCAGGAATTGATTAACGGATTAAATGATGATCAGGCGCTTGAAAAAGTCCGTCAGGTCATCGATTACTATAAGGAAACCGCATCAAAAGGGGAGCGCTTGGGAAAAATGATTGATCGCCTGGGATTTGAGACGGTCAAGGCCGCCCTGCGATAGTCAGGCCCATTTAAATCATTGGGTTTAGGAGCTATGCATAGGTTTTTTATCAGTTCTAAAGTTTCGCAGACGCCAAATGATCTGCGAAACTTTAGACATTATAATGTAGAAAGCGCCTTTCAGTGATCCTTTTTAAAATAAACTGGTAACCTCATATTCATGCCCATGACGCGCAAATGAAACTTTTTCCCCTTTTTTAATCACCTGCTGCATTTTAATATTTTCAACCAGAATGTTTGCCTTGAACCCCTGCAGACCCTTAGATTGTGCGTATTCGGTCTCGGCAGCTGGGCGATGGAAATTGGGATATACTCTGCCTTGCCCTTTTTGATCGCCTCCCGGATGTCAGAGCCGACAAAGAAGACCTTGTGCTGAAACCGGGTCATAGGGATCCCGTCTTTCATCGGAATTGCGCCGTCGGTCAAAAAATGAATCAGCTTCACGTCAAAAACTTTCTCTTCGCTCGATTCAAGCGCCCGGATCAAACTTCTGGGCGTTGCACAGGCAGTCTTTAAAAACACCTGGTCCCCGGATTTAACGACCGAAACCGCTTGCTCCGGAGTTCTCAGCTTATCGGCAATGGCGCCAAGACTACCGGCATTGGATGATTGTAAACTTCATCATTCATACTGCCCCCCTCATTCATAGAGTTTTGCCTTCAGGCTTAAAGAAATAGCAATCATGATTACATGGCCGCCAGCTGCCCCTCGTATTTCTCAACCCACCCGTCAGCACCGCAATCCTTGAAGGTTTTAATCGCCTGCTGCAAGTTCTCTTCGGTTTTTTGACGGTCCCCCATTTTCCAAAAATATTTCGAATAAAGGACATAATCTTTGGCAAGATTGAACATCAAACCGTCCGCCTGATCCGATTCGATGGTCTGCTGAATGTATTTTTCAGTATTGGATCGAGAAGAATCGTTCAGATTCAAAAGAACTTCGCCCTCCACAAAAAAAATGACACCCCTGCAATTGGCGTTATTCTCAGATAAAAAGGTTGATAACGGTTTTGAGGGGTTTGGGATGGAAGATTCTCTTATCGGTTTTTCCGCGTCATGAAATGTTCTGAACAATCGCCATGCGGGCGGCGGAGGGGGGAAGGCGCGTGAAAAAAGCCGGACCACCATTCGATACTGGCAATCCGGCTGCCTTTGAACTTGAAAGAGGTAACAGTGCCGATGGGACCCGTGGCCTTCAGCCTGATTTTTTAAATCAAAAAATTTGAAACCCTCCGGGATTTTCAATTTCACCGCATCTACTGCGTCAAATGATGTCTCGCATAAGCGCCTATCGCCCGGACATCATTTTCCTTGTATCTGCGGCAAACTTGAAAATCGCTCAATTTAGGTTTTGATGTTATCTTTTGCCGTTCTATTATTGATTGTGTGGGACGGTAACATAACAAGCTGCAGTAGCGGTATTGCCCGCACAATCAGTCGCCTCATAGCTTATCGTATAAATCCTGCCGTCACTGTTTCCGCTCCGTTCTGCTCTTAAATAAATCGTACCGTTATTCACCTGAATATCATTACCAATATAGCCTGCATCCTGATCTGAGTCATAATTGGGATCGTATGTATCCGTCAAGTCGCCCTCGTTCACTTCTATACCTAAAAGCTCCACCGATACATTGGTACCGCAGCACACGTCATTTGTCTGAATCGAAGGCACCACCTCAACCATTTTATGATTCGGTGGCCAGAGTACTTCGGGGCTGACGCTGACATTAATCTCCGGCGGGGTCGTATCTGAAATTGTAACTGTTTGAGATCCTGAAGCACTGTTTCCGTTGCAGTCAACAGCAGTCCATGTCACGACGGTTTCGCCAAGCGTAAAAAGGTCCGGTGCGTTATTTGCAATTGTAACCTCCCCACAACAGTTATCAGTAGCTGAAGCTGTCCCCAAATTCACATCCTGCCCATCGCTGGTACATTCCACAACGATGTCGGCCGGTATATTCAATTCCGGGGGAAGGTCATCGATAACAGTGATTAATACAGTATCCGGCTCGGAATCAATAAAGCCGTCATTGACGATTAGGGTTACCTCCGTCGTACCCAAAGGCAATCGTATCGTTGGATTTGATCCATTTGCCGAACCGCCATCCCACGACCACATATAGACCAATGGATCGTTGTCCGGATCACTGGAGCCGGATCCATCCAAAGTAGCATTGGCCATACAGTCGATTCCAGCTGAAAGAGTTTGGTCAGTTCCTGCATTGGCAATAGGGGCAGTATTTTCACACGCATCGCCGATTCCATTGCCATTGCTGTCAATCTGGTCAGGATTCGCAGTTTCCGGACAGTTGTCGCACAAATCGCCGACGCCGTCACGATCACTGTCAAGCTGATCCGGGTTGGGGGCTCCCGGGCAGTTGTCATTTTCGTCTGCTACCCCATCCCCGTCTCCATCGAGTGGCCCGGCAAGGACAAATGTGGAAAAATGGGACAATTCCACAGTGAGCGTGTTATTAATAAAATCCCGATTTATAGGATAAAGTACCTCCCAACCGCTACTTGCAGTGTATACATAGACTTTTAGATCCGGTTCTGTCAGCCCCAGGATCTCTTCGTGCGTATAATGAAGCTCCAAAGTGGGTTTAGGGTCCGTAAAGATAGTATCAAGCGGCGGATCGATAACAATTTCTCGGGCCAAAGCAAGATTTTGCTGGTCCAGACCGAGCGCTTCTAGACCCTCCGGATCAGGAATATCGGCAGGAAAGACGGATTTCATCGTGATGTCTACCGAATCGTCTAATGAGCCGGCCGGTATTTCTAAATTCGTACCACTCGCATCCTGGATTGTTCCACCCGTTTCAGGTTCTATAAATGTTTTTGTCCCTAGTGGGACTTTGTAGATATCCCCGTCCCTTCTTGAATCTCCGTCATCAGGATCATCGGAAACAAACACAAGCCACGTACCATCCGGGGAGGCACCCAGAAGTCCCTGATTAAAGGGCCTGTATTGATTTATTTTTATCGGCTTATATGGTGTGGCAGTTACATCTAATCCGAAGATTTCAAAATGGGAATTGCCCATTATTGATGCCCAGCTTCCACCAGGATATACATCTGCATAATCAAAATCAAATTTGTCGAATGCATCTTCACTATAATAGATGTACCTTCCGTCACGTGACCATCTCGGACTGGCGTGCCAATTTGAACCCGTAACAACAGCCGTAAATCTTGAATCTGTATAGTCTGTTGGCGGGGAAACCTCATCTCCTATTATTGCAGTAATATCGTCCAGGATATATATTCGGTCTTCTGGGAGATCCTCATCGCCTTCGGGAAATGCACGTTTAACGCTCGTCAGTAGGAGTCTATCCGTTTCCTTATTGTAACAGGCCTCTGTTGGATCCCAATTCGATACGGCGCTGCAACTTGGAAAAGCAGTCAGCATAATTGGTTTTTTATCGGTTTTAAGGGAACCGTCTTCATTGATCGCAACGCAAAATAGGTTCCGCTTGTATCCAACGCCAGAATCTGCCTCCTGTTTTCTTTGCCCAAAAAGATAATTGGTGCCGTCAATGTCTGTCACCTCACAGGCCACCCATTCGCTGTCAGGGAATCGTTCGGAAGAAAAAAGGTCGTGAACGATAATGCTATCAGATTTTGCATCCGCTCTGTTCACGTCACCATGAAATTGCGGGCATTCTACATTAAAGATAACCCATTCATTATTCGGGCTGAAGATGGGATTTCCGAAATTCCAGACATTATGAATGGCCTCCGTACATTTTTTGACAGGTCCTGCACCAGATATCGGTTCGACATAAATGTTCCATATGCTTGTTTCTAACTCCCTTTTAACATATGTAATATATTGGCTATCATGGGACCAGGAAGGGAACCATTCATGTTCCAGCGTATCATTAACGCGTTCTACATCCGTAAAGGCATAGGGGCGTTCATCGGATAAAGCGCTCATGCTGAAATCATCGAAAATGAAATTCGCTTCATACGGGACTCCGTTTGCAAAGAGGCCAATTGCTGCGATGTCAATCGGGAGACGCCGTGTTGCAGATAGGTTGATGGAGGTAGCGTCATCGGCCGTGAAATTTCCGATGAGACTGCCATCGGATGCAATTTTGAGATTGATGCTTTGGAAGTTCCTCGGATTCGCACTAACCGGAAGATCCTGTGAAGCGAGGATCTTCATATTGTGTAAAAGATCAATATCTTCTTGATCGGCATCGTAGAGAATAAATTGCCATTTCGATAGGTAGACATTAAAATAAAACATGGCGCCGACAGTGCCGTAAACTGATTCTGCCGGGCCAATGACGCCAAATCCAATGCCTCCCATAACCGGTCCGTGGATTGTTGAGGGGCCGGCGAACTTGATCTTGGCGCTTATATCAGCCAAAGGATCGGCATCTGGGGTAATGTCAAAATACTTCATATCAAGTGCCGATAAAACTGGCATCTCATAGGGATCCCCTGTCGGATGGGTATCCTGCACCCTTACAGCTTTAGAGCCGCCTACGCCAGAGCCGTCTTGCAATGAAATCGTCCCATAGCCATAGTCAGTCCCAAGCATTCGCCATGACAGTGAGGATGAAAAGCCTGTATCAAAGTTATCTGAATAGATCTCTGCGACAACTGAGGATGGGTAAACTATCATCGCTGCGGCGAACATTACCATAAGGAATTTTAAAACTTTTATATCGCATTTTATTTTTACGGATGGTTTCATTTTGGTCTCCCTTTAATTGGCATTGAATCAATGTTGCTTCATGCCGTATTAAGGCCCCTCGATGAGATTTATTAAGGACGGCTGATAGAAGGAGTAGGATTAGGAGCAGAGAAGGAAGCAAAACCGTTACAATTCTATAGGCATACCGTATATCCGGTTACAAAAGGATGCTCAATATTAACGAGGCCATTGGGTTTTAAGTTTTAAAATAGTTTTAGTTTTACCGGTTTTTTTGAGAGCGAAGGGAGAAGTAAACCAATAGGGGGAATCGCTTTTTCTCAGGGAGACTATTCAAAGCCTCCCCAAAAACGGGAACATTAAGACGCCTATCATTATATAAGTTTTTATTCCCCATAGGTTTAAAGGGCTGCGCGGAAGAACGGGAAGGGGGGGGGGTGAAATAATATTAACCAAATATCGCAAAGCTATCTGGGCCTTAGAAGAAATAAATGTATGAGGTTTAAAAGAGACCATCTTGGCCTCCATTTTATTATTTGCGGTATAAGGCAAGAAAAAAGGGTTTAAAAACTAAAAAAGCCGGACTTCCATATGGAAATGGCAGTCCGGCTATCTTGATCAGACCCGTGACTTTCCGTCCTATTCTTACGAATAGTTTGGCTTTTACATAATTTATAATACTGGGAAAAATTCTCTTGTCAAGCAAAAAATGGTTTGCGTATTTTACTCAAAAAAACGATTGATGCCATTGAGGCATTTTTACAGAAAGCAACTCAAAAAGATGTACGTATTGTCCTTTTGAACGAGAGTTAAGCTTCTGAAATATAATATATTTTTAAGTTGCTTAAAGGGGCTGAATGCTTTCAGGGCGATCGGGCATTAAAACGCTTCAAAATTCTTGGGTGAAATGCTGCGGTTTCCGGACTCGATTTCCTTGATCAGGCTAACGATTTTGTCGTTTACCGGAACATGCACATTGAACTTCTTTGCTTTATCCGTAATATATCCGTTTAGATAGTCAATTTCCGTGGGCTTGTTTCGCTCCAAGGATTGCAGGCTGGATGACTTCAACCGGCGGTATTTGAAACCGATCAGGCGAATCATCAGGTGCCGCCGGAATTGGGGCCAAGTCCCGGAGCCGGCCATAAACCGGTAATAGTTCATCCGCCCGCCTATGGTTTCTACATGTAGATCCATAGCAGCTGCCACAGCCATGGCCTCCCGCATGATCTCGATAAAAATATTTCGGATTTTCCGGTTCGCTAGCATCTGGCCCATATAAAGCCCGCAGATGGCGCCTAACGAGGTTATGCAGGAATTGACAATCAGCTTAGCGTAAAGGCTGCCCAGAATATTTTCTGAAATATTACAGGGTACCACATGGCCAAGGATTTCTTTTATATTTTGAAGCCTGGGTTCCTCTCGGGAATCCAGCGTGCCGATGACAAAATCGCCGCCTGAGGTCATTTCCAATTCCCCTGGCGAATCCATGGTGCCGCCCCAGCCTACGACGCAGCCGATCACCCGGCCGTGGCCGACCACTTCTCCAAGGGTTTCCTCACAAATACCGTTCTGTAGAGAAACCAAAAGGGTATCCGGGGAAAGCAAGGGTAAAAGCGCCCGGGCGGCCGGCACCAAATCCGTGGCCTTGGTGGCCAGGAGAATTAAATCCCTATCTGCCTTCATATTCTTAATTTCTGCAACGGCGGGCATCGGCACCCAATGCTCGCCACAAAATCCTCGGATATGCAAGCCGGTTTTGTTGATCCGGCGAGCAAGATCCTCGTATTTACATACAATTTCCACATCATAGCCGGCCTGCTGGATTCGGGCGGCTGTGATCCCGCCGATGGCGCCGGCGCCGATTACTCCGATGCGCGGATGCGTCCAGGACATGTGTGGCCTCCTTTTTTCATTTATGGCAGGGTTGCAAAAAATAGTGGACAAGGTGGAAGTATGGCGATTTATCCACCAAATGCCGGGATCGGTTAACGAGTAAAATATAAACGAAGCGCTAGGCTAGGAACTTACCTTTTACATTAGAATATATACCAAAATCGGCCATGTATGTAAATCCTTGTTGCGCTTCCGTTCCTCGGAATCTCACGTACAGCTTCTGACCTAATTGGGTTAAGAAAAATCAAAAGCTTCTTGCCTCAGTGCCTTAGTGCCTTTACCTCGTAACAAGAGTTACTGTTAAACTCGGTCCCGGGCCTCGGCCCGGGGGGAATACTTTCTGCAAAAATGGCGCGCCAGCGCAATAAACCGGTTTTTACTGGACTGTCAGTGGCAGCGATAGCGGTTTTGAAGCCGGAGGTACAAAAAATCGATGGAAATATTATTCAGCATTGACATTAAGGGGTTAATTTGAAATATTTATATGGTTATGGGTAATAGGGAAGGAAATGGCTCAAGCCCAAAATCAGGGGCATCCAATTATAGGTGGCAGCAAGGCAGACGGGTTTAATGATTGACCACAAGACGGCTCGAAAAAAGGCAGGATGGCATCTTATTCAGGTAAAACGATGGAAAGGCGTGGGTAGGCAACCCCACGCCTTTTTTATGAGGAGTGGCGTATAAAAATGACTGTTGTATCCGATATAATCCCTCTCATGGATCAACTTGCGCCCCCTGTTTTGGCGGAAAGTTGGGATAATCCGGGGCTTCAGGTGGGAAGTCCAACCTGGCCAGTGAAAAAAATAATGCTTGCACTGGATGCCGCGCCGGGGGTTGTGAGTGATGCGTGCCAGCAGAATGCCGATTTGCTGATTACCCATCATCCGTTTATATTCAAGGCCATGAAACAGATTGATTACAGTACCCCCCTTGGCCAGATGATTGAAATGGCGATAAGCCACCATCTGTCTATTTTTTGCGCCCATACCAACCTGGATTGGGCCGAGGGCGGATTGAACGATGCGTTTGCCGAGATCATCGGCCTGAAGAATGTATCCGTTCTCGAACCCCTTCCTGATTTTGAGGGAAAATGCGGTCTGGGCCGGATCGGAGAGCTTGACACGCCCATTGATCTGGCCGGCCTGGCCAGAAACATCAAGACTTCCCTGGGTATTCAGTCGCTTCGGGTGGCCGGGCCGCTTGATATAACCGCCAAGCGTATCGCGGTTTGTACCGGCAGCGGATCCGGACTGCTTGAATCGTTTTTTGCCAGTAATGCCCATGTCTTCGTAAGCGGTGATCTGCGCTATCATGAGGCAAGGGATGCCGAACTTTATCGACGCGGCCTGATCGATGTCGGCCATTTTGCATCCGAGCATATTGTCGTCGACTTGATCCAAAAAAGTCTGAGCCGTCGATTGGGGGAGGCCGGTCATGATGTGTCGATCGTCATATCAGATAGGGAGAGTGAGCCTTTTATCAACCTTTAATCGAATCGGACCCCACTATTTTTGTGGCTGGTACAATGTTCTCAATTTTTTTAGGCATCGGTTTGAAAGTGGACATTAAACCTAAATCGAGCAACCCATAAATCGTTCGGAATCTTCTAGATGGATAGCCATACGTTAAAAGAACAAATCGAATTGCTTATCGACCTGCAGGAAAAGGAGATTGAGGCCAATCGGATTCAATCGGAGCTCGAGAAAATTCCCGGCCGTATAGAGGAGATGCAGGCCAGCCTGGAAGCGATCGAGAGCCGCCTCGAGGAGCGGAAGGCCGAACTGGAGGCCTCCAAGAAAGCCTATCGTGCCTATGAAGGGGATAGCCAGACCCAGCAGGCACGAATCCAGAAACGGCAATCCCAGCTTCGCTCTGTAAAAACAAATACGGAATACCGGTCGATTTTAAAAGAGATAGAAGACATCAAATCCGCTATTTCCGATATTGAAGATGGTATGCTTCAGTGCCTCGATGACATCGAGGCCGCTGAACAGCAAATTGCGGAACTCAATGGCGAGTACCGGCAGGAACAATCAAGCATATCCGAGAAGCAAAAAGAGCTTGAAGCCTATGCGGATGAGCAGCGCGGGGCATACGAGCGGTTGATGGCTGAACGTGAGGAGATCGTAAGCCATATTGATTCGGATATGATGAAAAAATATAATTTTGTCAAAAGCCAGACCGCTGGCATGAAGGCCATCGTGGCGGCGAGGGAGGGCATCTGTATGGGATGCAATATGAATATTCCGCCCCAGCTATACAATGAACTCCACCGCGGCGATGAGTTGAAATACTGTCCCCATTGCCATCGGATGCTTTATGTCTTATAATTAATTATCGGTTGACGGTGTCCAAACGATCGCTGGATACGATATCCGGAGGAAAGTCCGAACACCGGAGGGCAGGGTGCTCCATAACATGGAGTCACGGTAACGTGAAGGCTCGTGCCACAGAAACGATACCGCCCCGCACTCACTTTTGCTGTTAAATGTTGGACAGGGTCAAGCCGTTGACGGCAGAAGCGAGTGCGGGGTAAGGGTGCAACGGTGCGGTAAGAGCGCACCAGGTCCCCGGGCGACCGGGGATGCTCGGTAAACCCCACCCGGTGCAAGACCAAGTAGGGAAGCGTTCGAGGGTGGCCCGCCCAAAGCTTCCGGGTAGGTCGCAAGAGGCGACGGGCAACCGTTGTCCACAGATGAATGATCGTTGTCCGCTTCAGGCTAACCTGCTGCGGAAACAGAATTCGGCTTACGGACACCGTCAACCGATAATTTTTCTGTCAAGGATGCTAGAAAATGCTGCAAATAGAAGACCTTGTTGTTAAAATTGGTGACAAAACGATTCTGGATCGTATTAATATGGAAATCCCGGAGGGGGAAACGCACATTCTGTTCGGTCCGAACGGATCGGGCAAAACCTCCCTGATGATGACCATTATGGGATTTTCCGGATATACGGTGGCGGGCGGCAGAATCCTTTTCAAGGGCGAGGACATTACCCATATGCCGGTCCATGAACGGGCACGGATGGGTATCGGCGTTTCCTTTCAGCGGCCCCCGACGATCGCGGGTCTTAAAACCAAAGACATGGTGACCCTATGCAGCCGCGGTCGGGAGCTTGACATCGAAGAACTGGCGGATCGTGTGAATTTTACCCAATTTTTGGATCGGGACGTCAACCACAACTTTTCGGGCGGGGAAATCAAACGCTCCGAACTGCTGCAGCTGATGGCCCAACAGCCGGAACTCGTACTTCTTGATGAGCCGGAATCCGGCGTCGATCTGGAGAACATCGTTTTACTGGGGGATATCGTTAATATGCTGCTTGAAAGAGGGGTTAAGTGTCCCCGAAGCCTCACACCGAATCCCCATCGAAAAAGACGAACCAAATCCGCCCTGGTGATCACGCATACCGGCCATATTCTTGACTATATAACCGCGGATCGGGGTCAGGTCCTGCATAATGGGCACCTGTGTTGTGTGAAAAATGCCCGGGAAATCCTGAAATGGATACGGGAATACGGGTACGAGGAGTGTGTTCGATGCGAGATAGTGTAAACAAGGGAAAACCCGGGGACTTGGATTTAGAAAAATATAAACCGGTTTCCGGTTCGCATGACTATATTGAGGATTTGAGCCGGGTTGGAACAAACGAGTCCCAGCGGTGGTTAAACGTAGGTATTGATGTATCAGAGAACAACCGGGCGGCGACGTTTATCCAAAAAGACAACTCGGTGGTCTACTCTTGTGCCAAAACCGAAGGCCTTGAAATGATGTCCATCGGTGATGCGCTGAAAAAGCACGACTGGCTGGAAGGCTACATGTGGCAGCTTCTTTCGCCTGACAAGGACCAATTCACCTCCCGATCCAACCAGATGCCATATAACGGCTATTTTATTCATTCTGCGCCCGGAGCCAAAATCACCCGGCCGATCCAGTCGTGTCTGTATATGGCCGAAGAGGGATCCATCCAGAATATTCATAACATTATAATTGCCGAGGAAGACTCCGAAATGCACATCATCACCGGCTGTGCCTCCGCCCACCATGGTATGTCCGGTTTGCATCTCGGGGTGTCTGAATTCTATGTAAAAAAAGGGGCGGTGGTCCACTTTACGATGATCCACGACTGGGGGGAGAAGGCTGATGTGCGGCCGCGCACGGCGGTTCATGTTGAAGAAGGCGGGGTTATCGTATCCAACTACATCTCCCTGCATCCGGTCGGCTCGCTTGAGATGTATCCTAAGACAATTCTAGACGGGGAGGGGGCTGTCGCCCGTTTTAACAGTATACTGGTCGCCACCAATGACAGTTGGCTGGATGTGGGATCTCGTGTGCTGCTAAACGAACCGGGAACACGGGCTGAAATTATATCCCGCGGCATCACTGCCGGCGGTACGATTATCGCAAGAGGGGAGATGGTCGGCAAGGTTGCCGGCTGTAAGGGGCATCTGGAGTGCAAGGGGCTGATTTTAAATGAAGGTTTGATGCATGCGATTCCGGAGCTTAAGGGGTATGTGCCCGGCGTGGATATGTCCCATGAAGCGGCCGTCGGAAAAATCGACCAACGGGAAATCGAATATCTGATGGCCCGGGGGCTGGACGAAGATGAAGCGGTATCGACGATTGTTCGTGGATTTTTAAGCGTTAATATTGAAGGGTTGCCCCCGGCGCTCGCTGCAGAGATCGACAGGGCGGTGACCGAAACCCAGGAAGACATGATGTAGGCGAAAGATGAAGGCCGACAATGAAAAAACAGAAATATGCGATATATCCTTTGCGGAAAAGGTTCGTTTCTATTCCCACGAATATCTGAAATGCTTTCAGTACCTCGTCAAATATGAATCCCCGCAGAATATTTTCACCAAAAGTTTTTTTTCCAAGCTGATCACGACCTCGCACCTGCTCGAGGACTTCCTGGATTTCCATGGAGCCAAAAACAACTCCGACTGGTATTTTTACCGGGAGCTTACCGCTGCCGTACGGCATCTCGCCCTTGGCGGGTATTCCCAAAGGCACGTGGCCAACCGGTTGGTTTTTTATGATATCGACGGCAAGGAGGAGTTTCGCAAACACGGGGAATTCGTGCTTGAGTTTTTGACCAGTGCATTGATGAAGCTGGCCCCGGTGATTATCAACGAGGCGGCCCGGTTAAGGATCCCATTGCCGGAAACCGCGTATACGGCTGAAGATTTTCCCGGTGTAACGACCAGTGAAGTGCTGGAATACAATTTTGAGGATGAGGAGAAGGATCTGCAGAGAAAACATCTGGTCTGGGTGGCCAATGAGTTTCTTTCAATAGCCGATGATTTCGACTCCTATGAGTTCTATGAGGCCTATGACCAGGATGAGCTAAAGACGCTGGTGCCCAGCCGGGTCAATGAAGTGGAGATTCGCCGGTTCGAGATGCTGGTCCATAACCTCCAGTCCGCCTTTGACACCTATGTGATTCACGGCGGCTATCGCTACGGCAACCGCCGGTTAAAACAGCTTCGCGCCTATTTCTCGATTATTTTCCATCTGCTCCAGATTATGGGGCGGCTGCTCCACTTTTACGAACGCCACCTCATCGAGGTGGGCTACAAGCAGGCCTATAAAACTGCCCGTGAAAATCTGAGCGAGATGGTCGATCCGGACATTTTGCTGGATTGCACCATTAATTACGGTCTTTATTACGTCAATCATTATTTTTCCTCCGGCAACGCGGTGGCCCGGAAGATTTTGCAGCAAAACGTCGAACGCAGTTCGATTACTGTGAATATCCCTCAGGATCTGGGCTTCCATGCCCGCCCGAGCCTTTTGGTGACAAAGATTGTGCAGAATTACGGCGGACAGGTTGAGCTGATCGTAAACAGCGACCGCTTTGATGCCAGCAGTGTTCTGGATATCCAGTGGGCCGGCGGTAAAATTCAAAAAGAAAACATCAAGCAGGTGACGTTTGAAGGCGACGCCCGGGCTCTTAGTGACATCGAGATGCTTGCCAGCGTTAATTATGGTGAAGACCGGATGGGTAAAGGCATCCCGCTTCCCAAAAGCTTGCAATATTTGAGATAAGAGGCCGGGGGCCATGGGACAGGCTGTGGGAATTATTGTTGCCGGCGGCCAAGGGGTTCGCATGGATGCGGGCATGCGAAAACAGTACCTGATGTTAGACGGCCGGCCGATACTCGGATGGACCCTTCACGCCATCGCCGCCTCTCCAGAAATCCACAGCATCTATCTGGTGGTTCCGGAAGCTGACTTTAATTATTGCCGGGAAGCCGTAATCGCTCCTTTTGATATGAACAAGGCGGTTGTGCTCGTTGCCGGCGGCAAGTCCCGGCAGCAATCGGTTTATAACGGGCTTTTTGCGGTCAATTCGGATGAGGGGACTGCAGTTATTCATGACGGGGTGCGTCCTTTTGTCAAGTGCGAGCATATTCGCGATTGCATCCAATGGGCTGAAAAGGAGAGGGGCTGTATTTTGGGGGTGCCGGCAACTGACACCATAAAGCAGGTCGCCGGGTCCCAACATGTGGCCCATACCCTTGACAGGGAGTCCCTATGGCTGGCTCAAACCCCCCAGGCGTTTGAATTGGGATACATCCGCAGGGCCCACGAGTACGCAAAAAAAACTGATTTTCTGAGCACCGATGACGCCTCCATCATCGAACATTACGGAGGCCGCGTACGGATTATTCATGGCAGCCCATGGAATATCAAGATTACAACGCCTGAAGACCTGAAGCTGGCGGAGTTGATGATGGCGGGGGGCGTTGTACCTAATACCTGACATACATTACCCAATAGCTAATCTTTTCTAAGTAACTTAACGGTATTAGGTGTTAGGTATTAGGTTAAAAAAATCAAAAGTTTAGTGCCCTAGTGCCTTTATCTCGTAACAGAAGTTACTTTTAAACTCGGTCCCGGGCCTCGACCCGGGGGGAATACTTCCAAGGAGGAACTATGCAGGATTTGATGACCGTACTCAAGGAAAGACGCAGCATTCGAAACTATGAGGACAAAGATGTCGCCGATGATAAGCTGCAAACCATCCTGGAGGCTGTTCAGTGGAGCCCTTCGTGGGCCAATACCCAGTGCTGGGAAGTCGTTGTGATAAAAGATGATGCGGTTAAGGAAAAAGTCCTGGAAGCCGTTCCCAGTGCCAATCCGGCCTCGAAATCGATCACCCGGGCGCCGGTATTGCTGGCCTTGTGTGCCAAATTGGGGACTTCCGGATATTTCAAGGAGCAGGTGACGACCAAATTTGGCGACTGGTATATGTTCGACCTGGGCATCGCCAGCCAAAGTATCTGCCTGGCGGCACATGCCGTCGGGCTTGGCACGGTGATTGTCGGCTTGTTTGATCATGATAAGGCAAAAGCGGCCATCAATGTGCCCGAGGGCTATGAACTGGTGGCATTGATCCCCGTAGGGTATCCATCCAAGGTGCCGTCCGCCCCCAAGCGGAAGGCGCCGGAGGCGTTTACGCACAAGGATACATTTTAAAGGACTCTCAAAACATCGAAGCACCTAACTTTTGACGACGAAAACCGAAAAAAATAAGCCCCGTTCGGAGCTGATCGAGGAAATTGCCCGTCTGCGTCAGCGTGTCGATGAGCTTCAGGCCATCGCCCGGGATCGCGAATCAGCGGAGAAAGCGCTTAAAGAAAGCGAGAAGCGCTACCGCAGTGTTTTTGAGAACACCGGAACGGCTACCATCATCATTGAGGAGGATATGGGCATATCCATGGTCAACGCCAAATTCGAATCACTGACCGGATACGCCAAAAAAGAAATTGAAGGCCACATGAAATGGACAGAGTTCGTGGTTGAGGAAGATTTGGAGCGGATGAAGGCATACCATCTCAAGCGCCGCGAAAACAGCCGCTCAGCCCCCACGGAATATGAATGCCGGGTTTTTAACCGTTTCGGTGAGGTCAAGGACATGTTCCTCCGGATCGACATGATTGCCGGCAGTCGTTCGAGTGTCGCCTCATTCATGGATATTACGGCCTTCAAGCAGACCGAGGCCGCGCTGATCGAAAGCGAGCGCAAGCTCTCCAAATTGATGGGCAATCTGCCGGGCATGGCCTATAGGTGCCGCAATGACAAATATCGTACCATGAAATTTGTCAGTGCCGGCTGTAAGTGGCTGACCGGCTATCCCCCCTATGAGCTGATCGACAATTCAAATCGGACGTTTATTGATCTGGTGTATCCCGACGATCTGGCCCATGTGGAGGACCAGCTTCATGAAATGCAGGCGGCCGGCCGGCCGTTTCAGATGGAGTACCGGATTGTCGATGCATCGGGTAATATTAAATGGGTCTGGGAAGAGGGGGTCGGGATCGTCTCCGAGGATGGCGAGCTTCGGGAGGTGGAGGGGTTTATTTCAGATATTACCGAGCACAAACTTGAAGAGCAGCAGCTGCGAAAGGAGAATATAAAGTTAAAGTCTTTTATTAAGGAAAGATATAAATTTGGTGATATTATAGGTAAAAATGCTTCTATGCAGGATGTCTATGAGCGGGTGTCAAAGGCGGCGGCAACCAATGCCAATGTCATTATCTACGGTGAATCCGGCACCGGCAAGGAGTTGGTAGCCCGTGAAATCCATCGCATGGGGGATCATCCGGATAAGCCCTTTGTCCCGGTCAACTGTAGCGCGATTCCGGAAAACTTGTTCGAAAGCGAATTTTTCGGCTACAAAAAGGGCGCCTTTACCGGCGCGGTAAAGGATAAGCCGGGCTATTTCGACCTGGCCAATGGCGGCACCCTTTTCTTGGATGAACTCGGAGAGATCGGCCTGGCCGCCCAGGTGAAACTGCTCAGGGTCATCGAGGGCGGCGGATACACGCCGGTAGGCGGCAGCGAGGTCCGCTATGCCAATGTACGGATCGTTGCCGCAACCAACCGGGATTTAAAGGAGGAGGTTAAGCACGGCCGCATGCGGGAGGATTTTTTTTACCGGATTCATATCATCCCGATTACCCTGCCGCCCCTTCGGGAAAGGAAGGATGATCTCCCTTTGCTTATCGAGCATTTTCTGGGCCTTTACAGCGAAAAAGGCAATGTTCCCTTTCTTAACGGCAAAATTCTCGGTCAACTCTACAATTATGACTGGCCCGGCAATGTCAGGGAGCTTCAAAACGTGCTTCAACGGTTTATCACGTTGAAAACGCTTGATTTTATGACCTCCTCTGTTGCCGAGACGGAAATGCAGGAAGAGCCCTCCGGGCCGGTTAAGCCCGCTGAAGACGACCAATCGGTCGAGTCTTTGAACGACGCGGTGGCGCGTTTTGAAAAAAATATTATTTTGAAACGGCTTGAAGCCAACCATTGGCACAAATCCAACACGGCTGAACAACTCGGTGTAAACCGAAAGACCCTGTTCCGGAAAATGAAATATTATGGTATTTATTAGCCCCGAAATGTCCCATTTATGCCCCAAAATCTATTTAATTGAATAATTACAAAAAGTTAAATAACAACAACTAAGACCACTTGGTCAAATCTGACCCAAAATCTCACCACTGGCCACGCCACTTCCCCCGCTCCCCCCTCTTTTTAATCAAAAAAACCGCCCCCCGTTCATTTTTGAATCCGAATAATTGCTTGATTTTACACAACTAAAATTAAACATGGCACCGGATGCCCGGATGGGTGGCCTTTATGGCATATTAATTGCAATATTTTATACTTAAAACGGGCAATCGCATCAAATACGATTTATCGTGAATATAATTTAAGCGATAGCAATACGGAGGCTATATATATGTTTTTTTCTAAATTGTCATTTCTCAATCTGGGACGGAACGGGAAAAAGCCGGACACGCTGCCGGTTGATTTTGGGGCGATGTACTATCTGTATCCTTCGGAAAACCAATATTCCGGGTTTGAAACCATCAGCCAGGTCGAAAAAATTGTTGAACGGGTGAGATCCTATTTTCAGAAGAAGGCGAATGAGGATTTAAAGTACTATAAAACCAATTTTCTCTACTGATGCGGGGTTATTCATTAACTGACGGGTTATAACCTCCATTCACCTCAACAGGCGCCCGAAGACTCGGAAGCACCGATTCTTTCGGGCGCCTGCTTTTTTAATGCCACCCAATCCCGATTTTTCAATCTCCCCCTTCTGCCACCGACAATTCATTATAGATATCATTGATTATCAAACGCGATATTTCAGCCATCGCCCGGCTCATCGCCGCAACAAAACCGGCGGGGGTATTTTCAGTACAGGTTTTATTGACTTTATAGGTCTTCTGAAAACAGATCTGTTCAGCAATATCCATATCACCGCCGGTTTCCATCAATGCCATCGAAACCGCGGCCACCGCTTTCCATGGGTTCGGTTGGTCGTTTTCATAGAAAGCCTCCAAATTGCCGACCAGCCGATGCGTGGCAGCCTCCCCGGAATTGAAAAAAACGGCGTTGACGATATCTGCATGCCGAAGATCCCTGACCAAAAATTTCGGCACCATCCTATCCGGCGCAGTGATCCACTGATGGTAGGGGTATCTGGAGGCTAAATAGCGGCCGTCCTGATAGACGATCCGTTGCGAGCGATACAGATCGGACGGTTGAAACGGATCCACCCGGATGACATAGGGCAGAGGTGTTTTATCCAGGGAGATTTTCGGCGATGGGTAATCGAGTTGGTAATATTTGACCGGCTGTGACGGAGGATGGCTGCCGATACAGCCGATGACAGACAACAGTAAAATGATTAGTCCGTAAACGGCGGTCCCATGGGCTATGCGTCTCATAACTGATCCTTTTATTGACCAACCGCCTTTGCGGGTGGCGGCGGTTGGCTGAATATTAGCTTTGACGGCTGGTTGGTCAGCTCCTCGATTAACCGGTTCAGGTTGATGCTCATCGATTCCAGATGCTGCAGGGAAAGGTTGAGGTGCTGTTGAAACCGTGTGATCTGCCGGTTGGTATTATCGATGAGGGTTGAGCCGGATTCGATCATTTCGGCCGCATCATTTAACGCATCCTGAAATTTTTCAATCGACTGTTCAATATCCTTATTATATGAGGCGATGCCCCGGCTTGCCCGGTCAACCGAATGGTTCGTCTTATCGATCAGTTGATTCATATTAAGCGAGGCCTGCCTGAGGTTCTCCCGGATGGGCGCCCATTTTTCCGGGGCGATCAATTCCTCTGCGGCGGCGAGCGTCTTCTGGATTCTCAATGAGACCTTTTTGACCTGCGCGTCGGAGAGAGTCTGATTGACATTTGCGAGCGTGGTCGAGACCTCGGCTGCGATTTGACTGAAGTTAACCTTTTTGATCTCATCCATGATATCATAAAGATCGGTCATAAGCTGCTTCATTTCAGAAGGCTTGGTGGCAATAACGGGATGCTTGGGCTCAAATTTCAAGTCAGGCAGGCAAAGGGTCTCATCCTTTGGGATGCGTTCGAGCTCCACGAATTTGATGCCGGTTATGCCCACCGATTTTATTTGGGCAACCAGGTTTTCTCTGTCCTTTAACGGCTCGCGAAGGTTGAGCACGATCTGGACCAGCCTGCCGTCGGGCGCGACACGGATATTATCCACCCGTCCGATATCCACGCCCCGGTATTTTACCGAAGAGTCTTTTTTCAACCCCTGGATCGATTCATCGAAAAAGGCCACGTATTTACGGCCTTCCTGAAAATATTGGACCATTCCCAGCCATAGAATAAAAACCACGACGACCGCCATGCCAATGATGACGAAAAGACCCACTGAAAATTGCGTCCGAACTGAGGGCATGCATTCGCTCCTTACTTCTCTTCAATCCATTCGACCGGCACCTGGCCACGGGCAACCGGCGTATCATATTTGATTTTCGGGTAACCCACACAGACAGAGGTGACAAGTTCATAGGGATATTGAAGGCCCAGAAGTTTTTTTACCTTGGGCGCATAGGGTATAGTGCTTGCGATAAATCCGACATAACAGGTGCCAAGACCCAGTGAATGGGCGGCAATAACGAGGTTTTGCGCGGCAATCGCCGAGCAGATATCCGGATTGCTGATACCGCGTTTGTCCTTTAACACATGGATCACCGCGGGGGCACCGAATGTGATGGAATCGTTGTTCTGGTTGACCTTTTCCATCGCGGCGATCGGCCGCTGATCCCATTTGTTCGAGGAGATGGCGCTGAGCAGGGTAATCAGTGCCTTCCGCCATCGGGTTTGTCCGACATAGGCCTTTTTAATCATGGTTAAGACCTTGGCGCAGCGCCTGTCAACCTCTTTATTGACCTCGGGCTCGGTTACCACAAGAAACTTGGTGGGCTGTCCGTTGCCGGCGGAAGGTGCAAACCTGGCCGCCTCGATAATGCGGTTCAGGGTCTCTTTAGGGACCGGTTGGTTTTTAAATAACCGGATGCTTCGCCGTTCATAGAGCAATTTCTCTGTTTCCGTCAAATCCTTGGCGATTGTCTCAAAATCCCTTGCAGCGTCCGCTTCGCCAAAGGGCCTGGGCGGTGTCATCTCGCCGTATTTATCCTCCGGTGTTTTATATCTGCCCGCGAGCACACGGTATTCGCCCCGCATTCGAATACATTCGCCGGGGCATACGGCTTCACAGTTATTGCAGGCGATGCAGGCCAGCTCCATACCATCAAGACCGGTCGCATAGGGCTCTTTCTTTTCTTCATCCCACTGCAGGCAGGACGTGGGACAGGTGTTAACGCAAGCCTTGCAGTGGGTGCATTTTTCCGGCTCATATTCGAACCGGGTAAAGCGGGTCGGCGGTAAATGGGCTTTGGAAAATTTTTCAAAAAATGACTGTTCCATCAGATCCCTCCGATATTTGTTCATGTTCTCTATTCGCCCGTCGGCTGAAAAATTTGCGAACCATGGGATCGGCGCTTTTTGATTTCAATTCAGCGGGCGCCCCTTCGGCGACGATTTGTTTCGAGGATTTCTCAAGCATGATCAGCCGGTGGCCCAGATTTAATATACTCTCCAATTCATGGGTGACGATGACCATCGTAGAACCCAATGATCGGTTGATACTCATGATCAGTTCGTCTATATCCGCAGCGGTAATCGGGTCCAGGCCGGCTGAAGGCTCGTCGAGGAAAAGAATTCTAGGATTCATTGCCATGGCCCGTGCGAGGCCCGCGCGTTTTCTCATGCCGCCGCTGAGCTCGGAAGGCAGATGATCGACATAGCACTCGAGCCCGACAAGAGAAAGCTTCATTCGGACCAGGTTCGCAATCGTCGTTTTCGGCAGGTCGGTAAATTCCATAATCGGCAGGGCGACATTCTCCCCGATGGTCATTGAGCCGATCAGCGCGCTGCTTTGAAATAATACCCCGATTTTATTAAGTGCATTTCGAAAGTCCCGATCAGCGCAATTGGTGATATCCGTGTCTTCGATGTATACATGACCCCTATCCGGGGCCTCGAGGCCGATCATCTGCCGCATGAGCGTACTCTTCCCGCTTCCGCTGCCGCCGACGATCATAAAAATTTCGCCCCTTGCCACCGAGAAGCTGATATTGTCCAGGATCCGATCGTCATTGTAGCTTTTTGTGAGGTTTTTGACTTGGATAACAGGGGATTTGGGCATAACCGGCTATCCTATGTAGCTTCGAATGACCGCGAAGAATGAGTCAAACAGGATAATCAGAAATATACTGTTGACCACCGCTGCAGTTGCCGCCTGGCCAACGGCTGACGCCCCGCCCTTGGCCTGAAAACCCTTAAGGCAGCCAACACCGGAGATCAAAACGGCAAAAACGCAGGATTTCATCAACCCCCAGCACAGTTCAAATATGGTCAGAGTTTCAATGGTTTGGGTAATATAGGCGCTGGCCGTAAGATCAAGCATGGCGATGGCGATCAAAAGGCCGCCGACAATACCAAAAAAGTTGGCGAAAACGGTTAAAAGCGGTATGGTGATAAACGCTGCAATCAGCCGCGGCAGGACCAGGAAGAGGGTGGGGTTAAACCCCATGGAGAACAGCGCGTCTATTTCCTCAGAGATTCTCATTGTGGCGATTTCGGCGGCGTATGCCGAGCCGGTTCGACCGGCCACCACAATGGCCGTCATTATTGGGCCGAGTTCGGATACCAT
>Ga0209925_1000018_pt1 | contig 75687 bp, 72 predicted proteins | sample SalPonR2_A_D1_MG_FD_185702 | JGI IMG/M metagenome (GOLD analysis project Ga0209925, IMG submission 185702) | Salt pond soil microbial communities from South San Francisco under conditions of wetland restoration - Salt Pond MetaG R2_A_D1_MG... ... | reverse complement strand
AAGAGTGGTAGATTGTTAGTTATCTACTCCTTGTGATGAGGCAACGGAACGGAAAGCAGTTTACGGGAGAACCGTATGTGCTGTTTGTAGAGGGGTCCCAGCCGTGAGGCTGGTCCCACTCCATTGTGTGAATTTATAAGATTTTTAAAATTTATTTAATTTTTCTGTACATCTTTAAATAATAATTTTCTAACATTTTACGGGCCGAAAAGTCTTCATAGGTGCTCTCAATACTGTTGTTCATCATCTCTTCCCATTTAGCTTTATGATCATAATAAGTAGGTAATACTTCTTTTAACAGCACTCTATAAAGGGAATCAAGGTCATGTTTGTCTTGATTATCACCCATATAACCATCACCAAATTGCCAGCCATTCATTCCGTGCTGACAAGCCTCGGGCCACCAACCATCTAAAATACTCAAATTTAAGACACCGTTCATAGCTGATTTCATACCAGAAGTACCGCTGGCTTCTTTCGGCCTACGTGGATTATTCAACCAAACATCCACACCTCTGGTCATCATCTTGGCAATTTCCATATCATAATCTTCTAAAAACACAACACTATTGGGATATTTTTTTGAGATCTTAACTATTTCTTCCACTAAGTCTTTTCCTTTATCATCTAAAGGATGAGCTTTTCCAGAAAAAATTATCTGTATTTTGCCTTCTCGTAGATATGGATCTACAAGATCCATCTTCCTGAATATTAAATTTGCTCTTTTATAAGGAGCTGCTCTTCTGGCAAAGCCAATCAAAAGTTTATCATTATCAAGTTGACTGTTGGTTTTATCCTTTACGTAATTAATCAACTCTGATTTCAATTGTTGATGTATAGGCAGTAAATCATCACCATCTTCAAAGGCTTTATATATACGCGAATCCACCCATGTTTTACGATGAATGCCATTTGTTATGGCTTTAATGGGAGATTTACCTTCTATGTGTTCCCACATCTGTCTGGCTGTTACACCATGTAACTGAGCTACTCCGTTAGATATTTTAGCTAACTTCAAGCCGGCTACTGTATTACCAAAAGGGTCATTACCAATTTTTATCATCTGTTTTTTTGTTAACCCATTATAGGCCCCCATACTTTTTAATAAGCTGTGTTCATGTTCTTCATTACCTTTTTTAACAGGAGTATGTGTTGTAAACACCACTTTATTTTGAGTAGCAGTCAAGGCCTGTGCAAAATCCAATCCTTTATTCATTTTTTCATTAATTATTTCAGTACCTGCAAACACAGCATGTCCTTCATTAAAGTGATAGACATCAACGTCTAAATCAAGAGCTCTAATAGCCCTTATTCCACCAATACCGAGCGCGATTTCCTGAGCAATTCTTTCTTCTTCTCCCCAGGCATATAATCTTTTAGTTATCCAGTCATATTTACCATTTTCCTCTAAATTTGAGTCAAGAAGGTAGAGGGGATTCATATAATCAGTTTTTAGCTTCCACACCTTTAACTTGATATTTTTACCCTTAACCTTAATATTGACTTTTACATCTGTATCTTCTAAATAATCATAAATATATTCATTTATAGGATATTTATCATAAGGACGGCCGTTTTCATCAATAAGTTGTTTTGTATAACCTTCCAGCCAGAGCATACCAATGCCAAAAATGGGGTAATCATATTCATGAGCGGTTTTTAAAATATCTCCGGCGAGAATTCCCAGGCCGCCTGCATATATTCGCAAATTACTATTTATACCATATTCCATACAAAAATATGCAACTTTTTTTTGCTTATTATTTTGAATCAAAGTTTATCACTCTCCCAAATAAGTTTAGTACATAAATGTTCAAACGTATGTTTTATCTCCATAGGTGTAAAAATATATTTAGTAATCGTGAATCATTTTTACTGTCCGGTTTTTTAAAATAAGCGGGAATCTCCATTTTATTAGCATTATTTTCAGAGATGTTTTCCATAAATTTTAAATAGCTTTCAGCAGTTTGTTCCCAGGTATATTTTGATAATACCCTTTTTTTACCTTTTTTATGATACTTATTCCATGTTTCTTTATCAGTTAAAATCGTTAATAGCCCTTGTGCAATATCATCGGGATCTTCCGGATTAACTAGGATACCATATTTCCCCTTCTTCATAATTTCATGAGGACCACCATTTTTGGTAACTACTGCCGGTAAGCCACAGGCCATAGCTTCAATAGGTGCTAGCCCAAATGGCTCATAAAATGATGTTAAAGCAAACACTGAATTTTTGCTGGTTAAATATGAATAAGTTTCTGCTAATTGTTTTTGACTGTTGAGAGAAAACATTGTGACTTTGCCTATACAGTTATTATTATAAATAATCTTGATTATTTGGTCAAGTATGTTTTTTTCTTCCTTGTTAGCTTCTGAATAATCTTCAAAAGGATTTTCAATACCCCTTAATGCTATTGCAAGGTTTGCATGTTTTTGAATTTTATTATTTTCAGCAAAAGCCGTGACCAAGCCCAAATGATTTTTTTTCTGATCAAGGCGGCTTGATGCTATAATTAATGGAAGGTCAGTCCGATTTGTTTTTATATCTCTATTAATATAATGATCTATCTTGTTTTTTATCTTTTTGCTATATTGACCATTAAAAATATTGGTATTAATACCTGGAGGTATAACTTTAAATTTTTTATCTTGACTTATGTCAATCGCTTTTCCATAAAGATAGTGAGAATACTGTTCAAATCTTTCCTGGGATGTAGATGTAATTATACCATCGGCATGATTCATTGCAAGTCTTTCAGCAATTATCCTCCTGTGAAAATTAAATTTAGTATTATATTCTGTAAAATTTATCTTATTTACATCCAGTTTATCCATTTTCTGAGCACCTAAAGAATGTCCAGTAAAAACAAAAGGAATATTTAATTTTTGTTTCAATAGTACACCACTTAAACCACCGTCTGCATAATGAGTTGAAAAATAATCAGGGAAGTTGCCTTCCTGTTTATAAAAATTTATAATTTTTTTTATATATTCATGAAGAAATGGCCATAAATCTTCTTTTTTCAAAAAAAGGTTTTTCCCGAAAGGAACCCTGATTATTCTAAGTCTGTTGCTTTCTGAATAATTATCAATGGGTTTAGAAAATTCTGGCCAATTTTCATCTTTAATTTGCCTTGTAATTATATCAACATCAATACCTAATCCAGCCAAAGCCAGAGAAAGTTCTTTTACATATACCAATTGTCCGCCAAAATCTGGGTGTTCTGTCCAGTAACTATCATTGGGATCGAAATTACCCTGTGGATTTAAGATAGATATGTGTTCTATATGCGAATCTTTCATTGAGAAGCCTCCTGTTTTTCCATGAATTTAATAAGATGTTTTTTGCTGGGGATTGGTGACAAAGCACCGACCCCTCTGATCTTAAAGACCGCGGTTATATTACCTAATTCAACTGCTTTTTTGACACTCATACCATCAAGAATAGCTGTAATAAAACCAGCCCAAAAAGCATCGCCAGCACCGGTAACATCAACAACCTCATCAGCATAAGATGGAAGATGTATTTTTGTTTTTCCATCTGAAAAGAGGACACCATCTTTTCCCATGGTTAATATAACAATATTAGCTCCAAGTTGCAAATATTTATCTATATAGTTTTCAGGAGATTCAGTTCCAAAGAAAATTTTAGCATCATCTAAAGAAGGTTTAATAAAATCCGAGAGCGCAATAATTTTTTTCACCAGGGACTTGCCCATCTTACTGTCAGACCACAGGCTGGGTCTATAGCAAGGATCAAAAGCCAGTAATTTTTTTGGATTTTCTTTGATCATATTTAAAATTTTTAAAGCCACCTTGCGGGCTGGGTTTTGTGAGATGATAAAGGTAGTTAAATATAATATCTTAGCATTTTTTATAAGATATTCAACTTTTTCATTAAATTCAAGGTATTTATCAGCAGCTCTGTAGGCTACCCAGGCAGGTGTCCCGGCCGTTTTATTGATAAATACTAAAGGGGTTTTTCTTTTTTGATCAATTTGAATCCCATTAGTATTAATATTTTCTTTATTTAACACATCGAGTAAAAAATGGCCGAAGGCATCATCACCAATTCTGGTAATTAATCTTGTCTTAACACCAAGCCTTCTTAAGTTTACAGTCACATTAGCAGCTGATCCCCCAAAATGTCGTGTAAATTCTTCTACTTTTGAAAGGAGCACTTCATTTTTTTGAGAAATAAAATCAACAAGCATTTCACCAAAACTAACTACATCAATCTTAGAGTTAGAAAATTTATAATAACAATTAAGATTAGACATAAATTTGCACCTCTTTTATCTCTTAATTTGAATATTCAACAAAAAAATATTATTACCTGCTTCAAAGGAAAACTGTCATCTATCTTGAATTTATAAATACATGTGGGTACTTATAAGGATGATTTGAAATGAACATTAAAGATGAAGCAAAAATCATATTTATATATTTTGTATTAGGTGTGCTTTGGATTTACTTTTCTGATGAGTTCCTGGTTGCTATGTTAAATGATCAGACAGCAATAACTCAGGTACAGACCTTTAAGGGTATCGGTTATGTGCTTATTACAGGTACTATTTTTTATCTGCTACTTAAAAGATCTTTTGAAAAACTAAGGAGTGCAAAAGACGAATTAAAGAAAAAAAATAAGAAGTTGCAAGTATATACAGAATGGCTTGAAAGTGGCAATGAAGCCCTGGAGGCTTCTTATAAAAACCTATATGAACAGACAGAAGATTTAAAAATAATGATTGATTTCATAAATAATATTAATAAAGAGACATTTACAGATGTTGATAAATTTCTGAGTGTATTGTTAAGGACAGCCTATAAGTTGGTACCAAAAAGCGATTATGGCATTATTTATACGATTAAAGAAGATAAGGTGGTTTTTGTTGATTCTATAGGACATGATTTAAAAAAAATGAAGGAACTCAATTTAGATGATAAAGACATTTTGCAGATTATTGGTGAAAAACCCAAAATTATAGATAATATAATTTTATACGATAAAAAGTATCTAAATGAAGAGCAATTTAAATTATTAAAAGAGGCTTCCAAAGACATAAAACAGTCCTTGGCTTTTTCATTAGTTGTGGATGATCAAATACTAGCAGGTGTTTCTTTAGATATTGCTAAAGAAAGTGATTTAAATTTCCGCAAGAGTAGTGTAGAAACATTGGAAGCATTTAACAACCTGGCTGAATCTTTTTATACCTTTCAAAGATATAATAAATTGCAGGGTGAATTTCAACGTGATATAATCTTATCAATGATTAAATTTCTAGAGATACATGATAGATACACCGGCGGTCATTCTGAAGAGGTGGCTGAGCTTTCTCAACAAATAGCACGAGAATTAGGGCTTAAAGAAGATGAAATTATTGATGCCTATTGGGCGGGTTTGGTCCATGATATTGGGAAATTGCTTATACCAAAAACTATTTTAAATAAAGAAAGCAAATTTACCCAAAAAGATTATGAGTTAATAAAGAAACATCCACGCTGGGCTTATGAGTTACTAAAAGAATCTAAAAGATTAGATACAATAGCTGAATATGTGCTTTATCATCATGAAAGATGGGATGGCAAAGGTTATCCTGAAGGGATTGTAGGTCAAAATATTCCGTTAATATCTAGAATACTTGCAGTGGCAGACTCTTATTCAGCTATGACTTCCAAACGAGCCTATCATCAAGCCTTAGATCAAAAAGCAGCTAAAATTGAATTAAAAAATAATGCAGGAGAACAGTTTGATCCCGAAATTGTAGAAGTGTTTATTAAAATATTGAGTCAGGGAAATAAAGCAATCTAAACATTATATTCACAAAGGAGATATAGCTTATGGATATTATCGAATTGCAGGAAAGTGTTTATAGACCCGAATACATTTATCACGGAGAAGATTTAGGTGTCAATTATTCTAGAGAAGAAACCATCATAAAGTTGTGGGCGCCAACAGCTCAAAATGTTGAAATAGAGCTTTATAATTATTATAAAAATAATGAACCTCAGGAAACATACGAAATGTTTAAGGATATTAATGGAACCTGGACAATTAAATTGAAAGGAAATTATGCTGGCAAATATTATTTATTTGCCATCAATTTTGGGGATAGAATAGAAGAGACCATTGATCCTTATGCCAAAGGATTAGCTCCCAACAGCCAGATGGGTCTTATTGTTAATTTAAAAAAGACTAATCCTAAAGACTGGGAAAGTGATAAAGGGAAGGCCATAAATAGCCCTGTGGATGCAGTTATATATGAAGTCCATGTCAGGGATTTTTCCATGTCTGCCAGGTCAGGCTTGAGAAATCGAGGTGATTATCTGGCTTTTACTGAACAAGGGAGTGTTAATAATCAGGGTTTAAGTACTGGACTTGATCATCTAAAAGAATTAGGTATAACTCATGTACATTTCTTACCTGTTTTTGATTATGCCTCTGTTGATGAGCAGAGCCGTTATGAATATAACTGGGGTTATGATCCACATTTTTATAATGTACCAGAAGGTTCTTATGCAAATAAACCAGATACTTACCATAGGATTAGAGAATTTAAGCAAATGGTTAAAACCCTTCATGATCATAATATAGGTGTTATTATGGATGTTGTATATAACCATACTTATTACACTAAGGAATCTTCTTTTCAGAAAACAGCCCCCGGCTATTTTTACAGATTAATAAATAATTGTTATTTAACTAATGGTTCGGGTTGCGGCAATGAGATTGCTACAGAAAGGCCGATGGTCAGAAAGTTTATCATTGACTCTTTAAAATACTGGGTCAAAGAATATCATATAGATGGTTTCAGATTTGATTTAATGGGTTTAATGGATAAAGAAACATTTTTCAGTATAGAAAAGGTATTACACAATATAAATCCAAACTTAATCTTATATGGAGAACCCTGGGCGGCTGAACCACCTAATTTAGAGGATTATCAGAAAATATATAAAGGTGTTCAGCAAGATCATAAAATAGGATTTTTTAATGATCGGTTTAGAGATGCTATTAAGGGAGATACTGATGGCTTTGTAACCGGTTATATAAATGGGAAATATGAAACCACTAATGATATTAAAAGAGGTACAGTAGGCAGTATAAATTATAGCTTTGATATTAAAGATTTTACTTATAAGCCAGAGGAAACCATTAACTATGTGAGCGCACATGATAATTTAACTCTGTGGGACAAAATAAATAAGTCGGTAAGTAGTGCTTCTTTAAAAGACAGAATAAAAATGAACCACCTGGCTCAGGCAATTGTTTTGACTTCTCAAGGAGTGCCGTTTATACACGGAGGAGAAGAGTTTTTAAGAACTAAATATGGAAATCATAACAGCTACAATGCTGGTGATCATATAAACCAGATTAAATGGGAAAGGAAAACCCTGTATTATGATACTTTCTTATATTATAAGGGGTTGATTAAACTCAGGAGAGAACACCCTGCTTTTCGGATGAATGATCCTCAGATGATCAAAGAAAAAATACATTTTTTAGATAGTGGAGATGCTGCTATTGGATTTGTACTTAAAGATTATGCTAATGGGGATGATTGGAAAGAGATATATGTTGTATATAATCCTCAGCACCATTGGAGTAGATTTTGGTTTAAGAAACAAAAGAAATTTAATATCGTAGTCAATGGTAAAGCCGGGACAGATATTCTGCACAGTTTCAAGTCGGACAACGTCAAAGTACCACCAATATCTGCAATGGTTTTATATGTTGACTAAATTTATAATAGTTTTAAAAATATAGCAGCCAGAGGGGGAACGGTGAGTTCTATTGATTGTTCAAATCCGTGGTACTTATCCTTGGTGCTGTGAATGGTTTGATCATTGCAGATGTTTGACCCGCCATATTTTTTTTGGTCAGAATTAAAAGCTTCTTCATATTTACCCTTAATTGGTACTCCTATTTTATAGTTATTTATAACTACAGGTGTGAAGTTACAGATGATAACCCTTAAATCATCTAGAGTTCGTCCCGATCTGGTAAAACTTATCAAACTATGTTTGTAGTCATCTGCTTCAATCCATTCAAAACCATCTTGTTGATAATCTTTGATCCAGAGAGCCTCATTTTTTTGATAAAAATGATTTAATTCTTTCACATATTTATGTAATTGTTGGTGCTTTGTGTAATCTAAAAGTAGCCAGTCCAACTCTTTTTTGTAGTTCCATTCAATAAATTGCCCAAACTCTCCTCCCATAAAGATGAGTTTTTTGCCGGGATGAGCAAACATATAGGCGAATAATAATCTCAGGTTAGCAAATTTTTGCCAGTAGTCACCGGACATTTTGTCTAATAAAGATTTCTTGCCGTGAACTACTTCATCATGTGAAAGGGGCAATATATAATTTTCTGAGTAATTGTACATCATTGAAAAAGTTAGTAAATTATGCCTGCCCTTTCTTAGAAGGGGGTCTTCCTCCATATATTCTAAAATATCATTCATCCAACCCATATTCCATTTAAAATTAAAACCGAGCCCCCCCTGTTCAACAGTTCCTGTAACCATGGGCCATGCTGTAGATTCTTCAGCGACCATCATAATTCCGGGAAATTCTTTAAAAAGCACTTTGTTTAAAGTCTTTAAAAAATCAACTGCTTCTAAGTTTTCATTTCCACCATATTTATTAGGGGTCCATTCACCTTCCTTTTTGTTGTAATCTAGATAGAGCATATTACTGACAGCATCCACCCTAATTCCATCTATATGGTATTTATCTAAAAAGAACCTGGCGCTAGAAATCAAGAAACTCCATACTTCTGGTTGTGAAAAATCAAAGTTTAAGGTATCCCACTGCTTATTTTCAGCCTTTTTAGGATCGGCATTTTCATAAAGAGGGGTACCGTCAAAATATCTGAGTCCATGGTTATCTTTACAGAAATGGCTGGGCACCCAGTCCATTAATACAGACAGTTCTGCCCTGTGAGATTTATCAACAAAATACATAAAGTCTTCTGGTCTACCATATCTGCTGGTTAAAGAGAAATAACCTGTTGTCTGATAACCCCAGGAACCCCCGTAAGGATATTCTGTTAGGGGCATTAATTCTATATGAGTATACCCCATATTTTTGACATAAGGGATTAATTCATCTGCTAACTCCCTATAACTATAAGGAGTACCTTGCTGATTAGTTTTCCATGAACCAGCGTGTACTTCATAGATATTGATAGGATCTATATGAGGTTTCTTATTCTTTCTTTTTTCAATCCATTGTTTATCATTCCATTGATATTTTTCTAGAGAAGCAACAATTGAGGCTGTTTGAGGGCTTTTTTCAGAATAGAAGGCAACAGGATCAGATTTTAAAAATGTGTCACCATGATGTCCTGTGATGGAATATTTATAAATAGTATCTTCTGTGAGATTGGAGATAAAAGCCGTCCAGATCCCACTACCACTAATTTTTTTCATTTGGTTGGCATATTTATTCCAATTATTAAATTCTCCTACTACGGAAACCTTACGGGCAGCGGGTGCCCAAACAGCAAAGCTAACACCCTTTAGCCCATCTTTTGTTATAAGTTGGGCTCCCATAAAGTTATATATTTGAAAATGTTCGCCTTTATTGAAAAGATATTTATCATAATCACTGATAATCGGTTCAGACATTATTAATTCCCCCAAATAGATGCTTTTATATATATTCAATAAGGATAATTAATATCCTTTTAATAATCGTTATAAAAACTTATTATGATATTAAGAGCTTATCATAATATAGTTTGACACATATGTGAAAGTTTATTAAACTTAAGATATAATAAGGTATGTAAAGAAAAGAGGGGGCATCATAACATGAAAGATAAATTAAAGATTTTATTTGTTTCACCTGAAGTATCTCCTTTTATTAAAACAGGTGGTTTAGCTGATGTAGCAGGAGCTCTACCGCGGGCACTTAAAAAGAGAGGACATGACGTACGGGTTGTACTACCTGAATATAAAAAAATAGCATACCAATATGTGGAACAGTTTGAACATATAACTGATTTCAAAATGAAGATGGTTTGGAGAGATAAATATGTAGGTGTAAATAAACTTGTATATAAAAATGTTCCCACCTATTTTTTGGATAATAAGTTTTATTTCTTCAGGGAATCTTTATATGAAAATGGTGATAAAGATGAGCAGTATGCTTTTTTTTCTAGAGCAGTCCTGGAAATGATCAATCAGATTGATTTTCAGCCCGATATTATACACTGTAATGATTGGCAGACGGGTCCCTTAAGTTTGATGTTGAAAGACAATTATCAGATTTATGACTTTTATAGGAAGATAAGAACTGTATTTTCTATTCACAATTTGGCATATCAAGGGGAGTTTGATCCGCATGTAGTTGGTGATGTTCTTGGTGTTTCTAATTATCATTTGACCTCTGGTAATATTAGACATGATGGTTTGGTTAATTACATGAAGGCAGGCATTATGTATTCAGACATTATAAATACGGTAAGCGAAACCTATGCCGAGGAGATCAAGTCCAGATATTATGGTGAAGGCCTGGATTATATTTTGCGGATGAGGGATAATGATTTATACGGTATATTAAATGGTATTGATTATGATGAGTTCAATCCTGCTGAGGACAAAAGAATTTACTATAATTATGACAAAGATAATTTAGAAGATAAGTATAAAAATAAGTTGGAATTGCAAAAAGAGCTGGGTTTAAAGCAAAATAAAGATAAACCCGTTTTTTCTATCATTTCAAGGCTAGTCGAACAGAAGGGTATAGATTTATTCCCGGCTATTATTGATGAAATGATGAACGAAGATCTGCAGTTTATTGTTTTGGGAACCGGGGAAAACGAGTATGAAGATTTCTTTAGGTATATACAATTAAGATATCCCGATAAAATAAGTGCTAATATAACCTATGATGCTGAGTTAGCTCAAAAAATATATGCGGGTAGTGATGTATTTATAATGCCCTCTCGTTTTGAACCCTGTGGTCTAGGACAGATGATAAGCATGCGCTATGGTACCGTACCAATTGTAAAAGAAACGGGTGGATTAAAGGATACTGTGGAGCCATATAATGAATATGATGATAAAGGATATGGATTTAGTTTTAGTAATTATAACGCACATGATTTACTTTTTACAATTAAGAGGGCTATTTCATTTTATCAAGAAGAAAACACATGGCGTAAGATTATTCGTCGGGCAATGGAGCAGGATTGCAGTTGGGAAAAGTCTGCTGTTAAGTATGAAGAGCTTTATAATAAAATACTAGTTGATAAACACCCAAATACAAAAGCTGAAAAGATTAATATCAACAAGGCTGATTTAGAAAATATAACTATTCTCTATGGGATAGGTAAAGCCTATGCTAAAAAGATAATTGAATACAGAGATAAAAAAGGAAAATTTACGAGCAAACAGGAGTTGATGAATATCAAGGGAATTGGAACAAGAAAGTATAAAAAGTTGAAAAATAAGATAACAATATAATGAGGTGAAAGCTTATGCCGGATCTCTGGTCACATATAATTGCAGGAGATATGGTTATTAATGAGCTTAAAGACAGGGCTTTATGTAGGGTTATTTTAGATAACAGAAAACATTTTAATATGGGCTCACAAGGCCCTGATTTTTTCTTTTATGCTGATTTTTGGCCCTGGATAAAAAAGAAAAAAGGACCATATATGGGTCGAGTTATACATGAAGAAAAACAGGCAGAATTTGTTATTTCCGCCTTTGATATACTAAGAGAAAAAGAAGGAACCTTACATTATCCTCAAGCCCTGGCATATTTTATCGGATTTGTAACTCATCTGGTTTTAGATAAAAAGGCGCATAAGATAATCAATGCTGTAACCAATGATGATAAAGAGCATAAAAGATTTGAAATGGAACTTGACTGCCTGTTAGTAGAGAAATATTACAATACAAAGAGCTATAAATTGAACCCCACATCTTATATTAAAGCAGGAGAAAAACTTGACAGCTTAATAATAGATATATATTACTTAAATATCACAAAGCTTTATGATAAAAATATAGAGTTAAGTATTGTGAATAAGTCCTATCAGGATATGCTTAAATCTTTAAGAATATTATATAGTCCTTTTAAAATAAAAGCTGCTTTATTAGGTTTAATCAATAATTTTTTTTCGCTAAATTTAAACCAGTATATTTATGCTAATATTAATAGCTATAAAATTATAAGTCGAAAAGAAATAGAGCAAATTGAGGGGTTATTTCCCCGATATATTTCTGACAGTATGGAGCTTATTGATGGTTTAAGTCTTTACTTAAAACATGAAAAAGATAGAAATGAAGTAAAAAAGAAAATACAGAGTATAATTGTATGAATCTTTGATAGAAATTTGATTAAAATTGAATCTATTTTGTTTAATGTTTGAAAATGTGCTTATTTAAAAAAGTATGGTAAATTATTTTTTTTAATCCTGATTCAAAGCGTACTTCAGGAGATGTTTGTATATGTTATATAGAAAAAGATTTGAACTGATTTGTTAGTAAATTGAATGAAGGAGAATAAAAATGTGCGGAAGGTATTTTTTACAAATTTCTTTAGAAAAGTTAGAAAATAATTACGGCGCATTAAATATTTTATGCGAGACAAAAAAATACAAAAGGGAGGTATTTCCTTCTAATTTAGCACCCGTTATCTATAATAAAGAGAAACAAAGAAGCTTTTCTTTAATGAAATGGGGTTTTAAACCTTCTTTTTCAGATTCTTTAGTAATTAATGCAAGGAGTGAAACGGTCCATAAAAAGAAGTTGTTCAAAGAATCATTTCACACCAGGAGGTGTTTAATACCGGCTAATGGCTTTTATGAATGGAAAGATGAGGCTGGAAAAAGATTGAAACATTATGTAAATCTTAAAAACAGAGATATTATTTCACTGGCAGGTATTTATGATCGATTTAAAATTGAAGGATCAGAGGAATATGCATTTTGTATTTTAACCAAAGATGCTCCACCAGAATTAAGAGAAATACATGATCGCATACCGGTGATAATTAAAGAAAAGTTTACAGATGAATGGCTGGAGAATAAATTCACACCACGAATTTTTGAATACTTAAAATCAAAAGGTTTAGATTTCAAAATAAAAATATTATAAAAACTCAACAGATTAAAAAAATAGATAATTAGCAGGAATTAATGTATATAACATTGAATATATACATACAAGAGTCAATTTATTATTTTCATAGGCAAGCAAAAATAAGGAGGAGAGATTAAATTGAAAAAATTATTAACAATTCTTTTAACTTTAACATTAGTTATTGGTTTAAGTGCGGTTGGTTTAGCTGAAACTTATACAGTAGGTACTAGTGCCGGATTCCCACCTTTTGAATATGTAGAAGATGGTGAAATTGTTGGTTTTGATATGGACTTAATGAAGGCGATTGGAGAAGAAATGGGTTTTGAAGTTGAATTTAAGGACATTGCATTCGATTCACTAATTCCTGCTTTAAAAGCCGGTAATATTGATATAGTGGCTGCAGGAATGACCATTACAGAACAGAGAGAAGAAAATGTTGACTTTACAAATTCATACTATTCAGCTGACCAGAGTATCATAGTTAAAGAAGAGTCAGGTAAAGATATTAGTGTATTATATGGAGACAATGATGTTAGTGTACAAACAGGAACAACCGGGGATTTATGGGTAACAGAAAAACTGGCAGATAAAGATATATTAACTGGTGATATCAAAAGATATGACACCTTTGTGTTATGTGTTAGTGATTTAGTTAACGGCAATGTAGATGCAGTAGTATTGGATAGTCCTGTTGCTGAAAGATTTTCTGAAATCAGACCAGTTGAAATAGTTGGAATAATTGTCACCGGTGAAAATTATGGTCTAGCAGTAGATGAAGGCAATACTGAATTATTAGATATGTTAAATGAAGGTTTGAGAAAAGTGAACGAATCAGACAAGATGGCTGAGATTATCGACAAGTATTTCAAATAATATTTAACTAAAATATTATAGAGAGGATGTATGGCTTATCGGAAACTTAGAACTTATCTGGAGTTCCCTCCCTAATTTGCTGGGGGGAGCTCTTGTTACAATAAGGTTGACATTTTTTAGTTTATTATTGGGTCTTGCTTTGGCTATACCCATAGCTTTTTTACAAATATATGGTCCAAAAGTTGTACGTAGATTTATAAGTGTATATGAACGAGTTGTAAGGAGCATTCCTTTATTGGTTATTTTATTTTTAATATTTTACGGTTTTCCGCGGGCAGGCATAAATTTTCCGGCCTTTGTAGCTGCTGTATTAGGAATTGGGATTAGAAGTTCTGCTTATCAGTCCCAGATATTTAAAGGAGCTATACAATCAATTAGTGGCTCTCAGATGAAAGCAGCCCTGTCATTGGGTATGACCAGTTTGCAGAGTTTTAAAAATATTATCCTTCCTCAGTCAATAAGAATTGCTATACCTCCTATGGCCAATGAATCTGCAATAGTACTAAAAGATACATCTTTAGCTTATGCTCTTGGAGTAATAGAATTACTTAGGCAAGGCGGATATATTATTTCCACAACTTATCGACCTTTACCAATATATTTAGCTGTAGCTGGTGTTTATCTGGTAATGACTTTAACAATAAATATAACGCTAAACAAATTTGAAAAGAGATTGAAGATTCCTGGTATAGGCATAGAGGAGAGGGTAAGATGAGTGAAGAAAAAAAGACAATTCTTAAAATCGAAGATTTACATAAGAGCTTTGGCGATAATGAAGTTTTGAAAGGTGTTTCTCTGTCATTGAATAAGGGAGAAAACAAAGTCATCATAGGCCCCAGTGGTACAGGGAAAAGTACTTTATTAAATAATGTCAATAGATTGGTTCCGCCTGATAAGGGAAGGATATATTTAGATGGCGAAGAGATTACATCCCAAAATATTAATAAGATGAGACAGGAAATCGGTTTTGTATTTCAAGACTTTGGACTTTTCAATCATTTAACAGCTCTTGGCAATGTAAAAGTTGGTTTAACAAAAGTAAAAAAAATGGACAAACAAGATGCACAAGATTTAGCAATGGAAGAATTACGCAGAGTTGGTTTAGAGGAAAGTGCCGAGCAATATCCAGCCGAACTTTCTGGCGGTCAAAAACAGAGGGTTGGTATAGCACGTGCTTTGGCAATGCAGCCCAAATTAATTTTATTTGATGAACCCACTTCTGCTTTAGATCCTGAGCTTATTGGAGAAGTTTTAAATGTCATGAAGAACTTAGCAAAGGAAGGCATGACAATGCTGGTTGTAACTCATGAAATGGGTTTTGCTAGGACTGTCTCGGATGAAATTATTTTTATGGAGAATGGATATATTGTAGAACAGGGGCCACCTAAACAATTATTTAATAATCCTGATACCGAAAGGACCAGAGAATTCCTCTTTAAACTAACTGAATTATATGGTGAGGGTGATGAGTAGTGGAATTTTTTGATCTTTTCATAGAAGCCTGGCCGTTATTGTTTAAAGGGGTTCAGTTAACATTATTGTTAACTGTCATATCGATTATTGCTGGAACTACAATAGCTATCTTTTTAGCTCTTGGAAAGACATATGGTCCTAAATATGTTAAATGGCCGATTGTGGTCTTTATAGAGATAATTAGAGGGACTCCTCTTTTAGCTCAGCTGTTTATTTTGTATTTTGGTTTACCACCTTATGGCTTAAATCTTTCGGGATTTACAGTAGCCTTTATTGGTTTTACAGTTAACTGTTCTGCCTACACTGCAGAATATTTGAGGGGTTCAATTATGTCAATTGAATCCAATCAGCTGAGGGTTGCTCAGTCATTAGGCATGACTAAATGGCAGGGTATTTTCAATGTAATACTGCCTCAGGCTTTAAGGAGAGTAGTACCCTCCTGGACCAATGAATTTATTTATCTGTTGAAATACACCTCTTTAGCATATATGATTGGGACCCATGAACTAATGACTCAGGCCAAGTTTTTTGCCAGCAGAAATTATGAGTTTTTCAAGGTGTATTTAATTGTGGCTCTATTTTATCTAGTATTAGTTGTGTTCTTTACTAATATTTTTTCCTGGGTCGAAAGACAATTTAAGATACCCGGTTTTGAATTTGACCATTAAACTTACATGCATTTAAAGTTTTTTGTAATTGAGCTCCCTTTTCTAAAAAGGGAGTTTAATTTTTGTACTATGTTTTTGTTTACATATTGTTTTAAAAACTAATTTTACTTTATGATGATTGTAAGCAGTTTGGGTAATTTGAAAAGGACAGCATTTCCATATTTATTGCATCTTTATGTACTTTGTAATATAATTGTTTTAGCAAATGGAGGAGGTGGGTTTAAAATGCAGAAACTACTTGAAATAAGAGATCTTGATTTAACTCTTGATAAAGAAAGAATATTACAGAATATAAATTTAGATGTCAACCACGGTGAAGTTCTAGCAGTTATAGGGCCTAATGGCTGTGGTAAATCTTCCTTGGCATATACGATAATGGGCTTAAAGGGATATGAACAAAATGGAGGAGGGATCTTTTTTAAGGGAGAAGAGATAAGTGAACTATCAGTAACTGAAAGAGCTAAAAAAGGTATAACTTTAGCTTGGCAGGAACCCGCAAGATTTGAAGGTGTCTCAGTTAGAGAGTTTTTATCAATCGGTGCCAAAGCCAAGGGAAGAAATATTGATAATAAGGATTTAGATTGGGCTTTAAATGAGGTTGCTATTATACCAAATAAATATCTAGATAGAAATGTAGATGATACATTAAGCGGTGGAGAAAGAAAAAGAATTGAATTGGCCTCTATTTTATTGATGAAACCTGACCTGGTTATATTGGATGAACCAGATTCAGGAGTAGATGTTGTGGCATTAAATAATATAGGGGATGTGATTAATGATTTTAAGAATGAACAGATGGGTGTTATATTAATCACCCACTCCGATGAAATGTTAGAAGTTGCTGATAAAGCAGCTTTGATATGTGGAGGGGAAATATTTAATGTGGGTAATCCACAGGAGGTTAGTGATTATTTTAAATATCAATGTATCCCCTGTGAAGATGAGGACTTTGAAAAACATCAAGGGGTGTCTTCAAATGAATGATTATGAGATGATGGTTGATGCTTATAAAAAGGCTGGTGGAGAAGATGTTTTTTCTAACAGTGATACCGCTCATATGGTTTTAGAACAGGATAAAATTTTAGGTAAACATGAAGTTGAAGGATTGGAAATTAATGCAGAAAAAATAAAAACAAACACAATAGATGTTAAGCTAAGAATAAAAAAAGGATATAAGATTAAAAATCCTGTTCACATGTGTTTTGGAGTATTACCAAAAGAAGGCTTGCAAAAAATATTAATGGATGTCAATATCGAAAAAGATGCTTATGCGAAGATAATGTCTGATTGTGTGTTCCCTAATGCAACTGAGGTTAAACATGTTATGAAAGCAAATATTCATTTAGGTTCTAACGCCCATTATGAATATGAAGAAAATCACTTTCATGGCAAAACAGGTGGAGTAGAAGTTGTGGCAAAATCTAATATTGAGATGGATGAAGGCAGCGAAATATTAACACTTTTTACCTTAAGAAAGGGTAGAGTTGGGAAAATTGATTTTGATTATGAAGCTGACCTTGCAGAAAATGCCAAAGTTGAGATGTTGACCAGAATAAGTGGATATGAAGATGATCAGGTAAAGATTAGAGAAGCAGCTCGCTTAAATGGCAGGAATGCCCGCGGTCTTTTGGATTCAAAGATTGCTATGGCGGATAATGCTAAAGCAGAAGTATATAATGAGTTAACAGCAAACGCCCCTGATGCAAAGGGACATGTAGACTGTACTGAAATTATTAAAGACAATGCTATAGCAAGAGCTGTTCCCATTGTTGAAGTCAGCCATCCAGAAGCTAAAGTTACACACGAAGCAGCTATTGGGAGTGTAGACAGTGATCAACTGCAGACCTTAATGGCCAGAGGTTTGGATGAGGAAGAGGCATCTGATCTTATAATACAAGGTCTTTTAAAAGGTTAAATATGTTGGATATAATTAATTATAGGGGTGTATAAAACGATCATTATAACGTCCAATTATATACAATCAAAATATTTATTTCATCAAATATGATTAAAAAGGTGGATTACTATTTATTTGGATAAATACCTACAAGCTAATTTCATTTAATAATTTCTACGTAAGGAGTGAGATCAAATGGGAAAAATTAAATTATATAAATTTGTGATTATATTATCATGTCTGTTAATTTCTTCATTATTTTTGGGTAATTTTGTTAATGCGGCTCCTCAAAAAATAGTCATACAGACACCTCCAGTTCCTGCAGCCCTGCCGTTGTTGAGAATGGAAAGTTTGGGTGAACTTGACAACTTTATTGATCTAGATGTAAAAGTTTCTTCTGATCATCAAAGGGCAATATCTTTGATATCTAAAAATGAAATTGACTTTATGATTACAGGTGCCAATGTGGGTGCTAAAATTTATAATAAAGGAATTGATGTTAAATTAGTAAATGTAAATACCTGGGCGATTGATTATCTATTAACAAATGGTTTTAAGGCAGAGCAGTGGTCAGATTTAGAAGGTAAAACCTTAAGCTTGCCTCTGAAGGGTGGCCCTCTGGATTTCTTAGCCAGATATTTATTAAAGGCCAATCAAGTTGATCCCGAAGAGGTAAAATTAATATACAGACCTCTACCCAATGGAGCTAAATATTTTATGATAGGTGAGGTTGATTCCATTATATTACCGGAACCTCTTGTTTCAAAAACCCTTACCCAAAATAGTAATTCTTATCTATCCTTTGATATTCAAAAAGAATGGGCTAAGTTAAATCAAGGAGATGAGCGAGTACCTTTTGTAGGATTATTTGTTGGTGAGAATTTTATGAAAGAGTATCCCGGGTTAACAGATATAATAGCTGGTAAGTTTATTGAAGGTGTAAATTATTACAATAACAATCCAAAAGAGGCAGTTTCTGATGCTTCTAAATATTTCAACATACCAAAACCAATAATGGAGCAGGCCTGGAATAGGGTAAATTTAAATATATATCCCGAGTCAGAAAGTAAAGAATTAATAAACAATTATTTTAATCACATATTGGATATATATCCTGAAATGATAGGTGGTAATTTACCAGATGAAGAGTTTTATTACTAAAAGGATAAAACGAATATTATTGGGCACAACCGGTTTTTTGGTTGTGCTTTTAATCTGGATTTATTATGCCAGACAGATCAATCCTTTAATTTTACCTTCTCCTGTAGAAACATTTAATGCTCTCATTAAAATATATAGGAGTGGGAATTTATATCATAACTTAATAATCACCATCCAACGTACTTTAATTGGATATGGTTTAGCTTTATTTATTGGATCTATATTGGCTTTATTATTGAACAAATTTAATGTGCTGTATATTATGAGTAGACCTATCATTACTGTTATCCAAACAACTCCACCGGTGATTTGGCTTGCCCTGGCGGTTATCTGGTTTGGGATTGCTGATAATCTTACACCAATATTCCTTATATTCGTAGTGACTTTGCCGATAATTTTTGTTAATTTATTTGAAGGAATTCAGGACATTGATACTAATTTAATTGAGATGGCGAAAGTATATAATGCAGATCAAAAAGAAATATTATTAGATATCTTTATTCCTTCATTAGTTCCTTATATTTTTTCTTCTTTAAGTATTGGACTTGCTTTTGCCTGGAAATCAACTATTTTTGCTGAATTTTTAGGTTCCAATAGAGGGGTAGGATTTGCTTTAAGTATGGCAAATAGCAATCTTAATACAGATATATTATTTGCATGGGCTATCGTCTTAATAGTGATGATGTTAATAGTAGAATATTTAGTTATTAAACCCGTTCAAACAAGGGTAACCAGGTGGAAAAAAAATGCATAAAATATTGGAATTCAAAAATATTTATAAAAAATTTGAGAACCTCAAAGTTTTAGAAGATGTATCTCTCCATGTCAATAAAGGTGAAATCGTTACTTTACTAGGGCCTTCTGGAAGTGGTAAAACAACACTTTTTAACATTGCGGCTAAAATTATTCAACAGGATAGAGGACAGGTGTTATTTGATAGAGAATTAAGGACAGGATATGTGTTTCAGGAATCCAGGCTTCTGCCCTGGCGTACTATTAATGAAAACTTTTATTTTGTGCAAAAAAATTTTTTAAACTATGATAATGCAAAGAGCGTTATGGATAGTCTATTGAATTTGACTAATCTAGATCATATCAAAGAAAGTTATCCGGCTGAATTAAGTGGAGGAATGAAACAGAGGATTGAAATTTTGAAATCAATTTCAATCAAACCCAATTTCTTAATTATGGATGAACCGTTGAAATCTGTTGACACTCAAACCAAAGTTAATCTAAGGAATTTGTTATTAAGGTTACATATAGAAAGAAATATTGATATGTTTATAATTACCCATGATCCGGAGGAAGCAGTCCTAATGTCGGATAGAATATATGTTTTATCAGACAAACCCGGTATTATAATAAAAAAATTTAAAATAAATGTTAAAAAAGAAGACAGAACTCTAAAGCATGATCAAATATACGGGATTATTAATGAAATTGTCAATATTTTTATAGACTTAGTAGATGATTACAACTGGAATAGTTCCCATGTAGATTCTTAAAAACCATGAAATTATGTTATAAATATTATTAAACAACTATTTAAAAAAACACTCAAAAAACAATAATATTTTAAAAGGGGGATAATAACTTTAATGTCTAAAACAAGTATTACAATCATTGGAGGAGGAACAGGAGGATATGTTGCTGCAATCAGAGCTGCCCAATTAGGAGCAGAGGTTAATCTTATAGAGAAAGATAAGTTAGGAGGGACCTGCCTTAATTGGGGATGTATTCCCACTAAGGCCTTAGTTTATTCAGCTCAAAAATATTCTGAAATGAAAGAAGCAAAAAGATTTGGAATTGAAGCTAATAATATACAATTGAATATGAAACGTGTTATCAAAAACAAGGATACTGTTGTTAAACAATTAGTAAGCGGAGTTGATTTTCTTTTAAAAAAGAATAATGTCAATCTTATAAAAGGGGAAGCAAACCTGTCTGATAAAAACACTGTTTTAGTTAAAAATAATCAGGGAAATGAAGTTATTAATTCTGACTATATTATTTTGGCAACTGGTTCCAAAGTCAAAAAGGCTCCCATAAAAGGTATAGATATCCAGGGGGTTTTAACCAGTAAAGAAGTTCTTGATGTCGAGGTATTACCCGAATCGATAGCAGTGATTGGTGGGGGAGTTATTGGAATGGAATTTGCGTTTATTTTTTCTAATTTTGGAGTAGATGTCAATATTTTAGAATATTTAGATGATATACTTCCCGGTACTGATAGTGAAATTACTTCCGAAATTAGTTCTATAGCCAAGAGAAAAAGAATAGATATCACAACCTCTGCTGAAGTTAAAGAAATATCAAAAGAAGATGATTATTACAAAGTTAAATACCTAAAAAATGGAGAAACTAAAGAGGTTAAGGCTGAGAAAATATTAGCTGCAACAGGAAGAGAAGCTAATTTTGGAGGGTTAGACTTAGAAAAAATAGGGATAAAAAAGGAGAATAATGGTATTAAGGTAGATGAATATTTAAAAACTACTGTAGATAATATATACGCTGTGGGAGATGTTACTAACAAGATACTTTTAGCCCATGTTGCTTCCCACCAAGGGGTTATAGCGGTGGAAAACATAATGGGTAAAGAAAGGAAAATAGATTATGATGTAGTACCTTCAGCAATTTTTACTGAACCTGAGATTGCACAAGTTGGACTGACAGAAAAAGAAGTAAAAAAACAGGATATTAACTATAAAATAGGTAAATTTCCTTTCAGAGCAAATGGAAAAGTCAAAACGATGAATAAGAGAAAGGGCTTTATCAAAATTATAATTAGTGAAAAAGACCATATAATACTAGGTTGTTCAATTATAGGAGTACATGCTACTGACTTAATCCACGAATTAACCTTGGCAATGAACAATAATATTAAAGTAGAAGAAATTATCAATACAATTCACGCTCATCCTACTACCTCAGAGGTTATTCATGAAGCAGCTTTAGATACGTTAGGGGAGGCTTTACATTATGTCCGAATTAATAGATAGGATCAGAAAAGGAATTAAACATTCTAAAATTATTCATTCTAATTCATACAATCCATGGTATAATTTGGCTTTAGAAGAATATTTATTGAATAATACAAAAAGAAATGAAGTAATTTTATACCTCTGGCAGAATGAAAATACTGTTGTTATAGGGCGCAACCAAAATGCCTGGAAAGAATGCGACTGTAAATTATTAGAAAAAGATGAAGGCAGATTAGCCCGCCGTCTTTCAGGTGGGGGAGCGGTATACCATGATTTAGGAAATTTAAATTTTACATTTATTATGGATAAGAAGTTATATGATATTCATACCCAGCTTAAAGTAATACTAAATGCTGTGCGAGATAGCGATATTGAGGCAGAGTTTTCCGGCAGAAATGATCTAGTAGTCTCTAAAAAAAAGTTTTCTGGTAATGCCTTTTATTACAGTACCCAGGCTGCTTACCACCATGGGACCATCTTGATTGATACTGATTTTAAAAATATGGTTAAATATCTTCAGGTTTCCAAAGAAAAAATAAAATCGAAGGGGATTGAATCAGTAAAATCTAGGGTTATTAATCTCAAAGAACTTAACCCCGAGCTTTCTATTGAAAAGATGAAAAAAGAACTGGAAAAATATTTTACAGATCTTTATCAGATAAATCCTGACAGGGAGATCATTGCTCCAGATCAAAATGAAAAAGTCCGCAAACTAAAGGATAAGTATTCTGCCTGGGAATGGAGATATGGAAAGGCTCCTGATTTTGATATTAAATACAAAAAAAGATTTGAATGGGGAGATATCAACCTTGGACTAAGTTTACAAAAAGGGATAATTAAAGATGCCAAAATCTATTCAGATGCCATGAATGCCGATTTAATAGAAGACATAGCTGATAATTTAAGTGGAGAGCAGTTTAAGATTTGTTCCATTGAAAAATCAATAAGGCAAGTTAAACATGAAAAAAAAGATCTAATCATTATAGATGATTTAATAGACTGGTTGAAAAACAAAAGGATATAAGAAGATTTAAACCAAGTTTATCAAGAAGGTTTTAAAACAGATAAATAATTATATTATAAAAGGCTGGACTGCTTTATATGTTTATAATTATCATATTAAATTTAATGAAGGCTGCTTGAAAGATATCAACTTGGAAATAAAAAGAAAAAAATGGAAATAGTAATTTATACTATTAATAAAATAGGATTAAGGAGAAAGTTATGGAAATTATTGTAGATCGAATAAAAATGAAATTTACTTCAAAATAGCACGCATATTCTAAAGGCAAGCTTATCAGATTTTATGTGCTAAATTCTATAACATCTTAAATTTGTGAACTATTGGTATTTTCATGCAAAGAGTTGGTTTTTTCGATGTTATTAATTAGCCTATTGAAGAGATAGAAGCATGGTTTGTAAAGTTACAAGAAAATTAATTAGCAAAATATTATATTATATTACATAAAAATTCAAACATAGAAGGCTCGGTTTGGATATTAAGTTTTTACCCTAATCACAAAGTAAAGCTCTGTCGACAGAAACCCTATAGCTGCTTATAGATTATATTTTTGAAAAAGAAAAAGAAATTGATTCGGTTTGGTCTGAACCATCGAAAAATATACGTCTGCCAGAAGTTTGTACACTAGATGTGGATTAAAAGAAAGTAAAAGACTGGATAATATGAAATTAGCCGAATCTTATTGGGAGTTAAGTAGAGGAAGATGCAATTCTAATAAATTATAGGTATGTCTATAAAAGTTATCAAAAATATTTTGCGCATATATATCACAGGGGATTTAATTTTTCAAGTTTTAATAAAATCGGAGAATAATAAATTATCTTAGAGGTTAATATAAGATCAAGAGGATATAAATGAATTAAACCCGACTTTTAAAGCCGGGTTTTGAATTTTACTAAAGTACATTCATGTTAATGTCACAAGAAGGACAGACTGCTTTTATATATCTATCTTTATCACCTTTTTTAACACTTTCAGATATAATTCGTTCCTTTTCGCTATAGTTGTGTGCGCAATTATGACAGTATATATCACCACATTCTTCACATTTATAAAATTTGCCTTTACGGTAAGGTGCTCCACATGTTTTACATCTCTTATCAACCACAATTAACCCTCCTTTTTGTTAACTACTTTATATTTATCATTATAGGATATATCCTATAATTAAAAATAGTAAGTGTTATACAATAACATTTATCAATTTAATTTAGCAGGATTTATTAACCAAATAGGGAAATGTATATATAATAAAATGAACTAAAGGATGATATAATGGATAAAATTAAGGTAATGACAGTTTTTGGTACCAGACCAGAAGCAATTAAGATGGCACCGCTTATCAAAGAATTAAAACTGAATAAAAATATTGAATGTGTAGTGACAGTCACTGCCCAACACCGGGAGATGTTGGATCAAGTATTGAATCTCTTTGAGATTAGAACAGATTATGATTTAGATATAATGTCTAATCAGCAGACCCTGGTTGATATAACTGTTAATGTGTTAAAAAAGCTCGATTTGGTAATAAAAAAAGAAACACCGGATTTAATATTAGTACATGGGGATACGACCACTACTTTGATAGGAGCCCTATCTTCTTATTATAATCAAATTGATATTGGGCATGTGGAGGCAGGTTTGCGAACAAATAACAAATATTCTCCCTTTCCTGAGGAGATGAACAGACATTTAACAGGCGTTCTAGCTGATTTGAACTTTGCTCCTACCATTAATAATAAAAAAAATCTTTTAGAGGAAAATATATCAGAAGATAAAATATTTGTAACAGGCAATACAGTTATAGATGCTATAAAAGAAGTTGTTAAAGATAATTATCAGTTTCAAAATGAAAATTTAAAAGAAATTAATTGGCAGAAAAAAAAGGTAATTTTAATGACCGCTCATCGAAGAGAAAATATCGGGAAAGGATTTAAAGAAATATTTAAAGCTGTCAACACTATAATTAAAAATAATCCAACAGCTGAATTTGTTTTTCCGCTTCATCTTAACCCTCTGGTCAGGAAAGCCGCCTATAAGTATTTAAAAGCAAATGACAAAGTTCACTTAATTGAACCACTTGTATATGAAGAATTTGCAAATTTGATGAACCGTGCTTACTTTATTATGACGGATTCCGGTGGAATTCAGGAAGAAGCACCGGGATTGGGTAAACCGGTATTAGTTTTAAGAGATACTACAGAAAGACAGGAAGCAGTTGAAGCTGGTACTGTAAAAAAAGTGGGGGTAAAGGAAAAGAATATAGTTAGAGAGGCTGACAGGTTGTTTAAAAACAGAAAGGCATATCTACAAATGGCAGAGGCAATCAATCCTTATGGGGATGGAAAAGCTGTCCAAAGAATTGTTGATTTTATTTTGTTTCGATATAAATTGAAGGGGGTTAAACCTGAATCTTTTCAGGGTGGTTAAAATGTTTAAAGAAAAAAATAATTTCGCAAAAAAAAGAGAGAAAATGGTTAAAAAACAGTTAAAATCAAGAGGTATAGATGATGAAAATGTTATTAGAGCATTTAAGGAAGTACCTAGAGAAAAATTTGTGCCTGACCACCTAAAGGAATATTCATATCAGGATGGGCCACTACCTATTGGAGATAACCAGACAATTAGCCAACCCTATATTGTTGCGGAAATGGTTCAGGCCTTACAATTGACAAGAGAAGATGTCGTTTTAGAAATAGGGACTGGTTCTGGTTATGAAGCGGCGATATTATCCAAAATTGCCGAACACGTTTATTCTGTTGAAAGAATTCAAAGTTTGGCTGATAAAGCGAAAATAATATTAGATGAATTAAACTATCAAAATATAACAATCGAGATTGGAGATGGAAGTTTAGGATGGCCTGTTGAGGACAAGGTTTTTGCTGGTATTATTGTAAGTGCTAGTGCTCCTAAAATACCGGAAAGTTATAAAAATCAGCTTAAAATAGGTGGTAATCTTGTGATTCCAGTGGGTAGTAAGGCATCACAAACTCTTTATAAAGTCAAGAAAAATTCAATAGAAAATTTAGAAAAGATTAACTTAGGTTATGTAAGGTTTGTACCTTTAATAGGAGAACAAGCCTGGTAAAGGAGGTAATTTATTTGTCAGAGGATATAAAGGCGAAAATATTAAGAGATACAGTAATAGTAAGCGGTCATCCCAGGAGTGGAACTTCTATTACCTGTCAACTTGTGGAAAGTGCAGGTATAAAATTTCCTTCTGATTATGAAGGCGATGAATATAATGCATCCGGCTATTATGAATTAGAGGTCAGCAAAGATTTATCAAAAAAATTAATCGAAAAAGCAATGACAATAAAGAACACAATTAAAATCAATCAGGTTATAGAAAAGTTGAATACCGAAAAAGGTGTTTCCGGCTTAAAATTAGTAAGGATTCCTGCAATATTTTTCTACCGACATTTAGCAGATAAAATCAGAGCAGTATTTATTTTTAGGAATCCAGCCGATGTCAGAGCCAGTTTATTAAGAAGAGGAATTTCAAGTTTTACACCTACTTGGTTTGACAATAACAATGCATTGATTGCTGCTTATGAAAATATACCGAACAGCATTTTAATAAGTTATGAGAGCCTTCTATCTAAAAATGATGGCGTAAAAGAATTATTCAAAAAGATCGATTTAGATATTGATCTTTCCTTAATAAAAACGGGCCAAAGATCGCAAAAACACAGTAAAATTATATTGAAAGATAAGGAAATAAGGTTATATGAGAGATTAAAAGAATTGGAATCAGAAAATTTAAAGGAGAGTGAATAAAATGGATATTTATCAATTTGCAATTAATTTTGAGAAAGAAAATAGAGAATATTACGAAAAATGTGCTGAAAAAACTGAGGACCAGTCCATAAAAAGTGTATTTTTGGAACTATCTGCTGAAGAGGCAAAACACGAACGTATTGTTAGAGAATTAAGAGATAATAATGAAATAGAAGATCTAGAATTTGACATTATTCCAAAAGTCAATGAGGTCTTTTCTCAAATTAAAGAAGGTATGCCCGATAAAGTAATGCCAACAGAACAGGCTGATATATATGATAAGGCCTTAAATATGGAAGAGAAAAGCAAAGATTTTTATTCAGAAAAAGCTAAAGAGGCTAAAGATGGCAGAGTTAGCGAGGTTCTGGAAAGATTGGCAAAAGAAGAAAAAAAACATGAGGATATAATAAGGAGTATAAAAGAGCTGGTTAATAGGCCGAATACATGGTTGGAAGATGCAGAGTGGTATCACTTGGAAGATTATTAATAATAAAATAATAAAAATGGGGGCAGCTGTTTTACAAGCAGTTGCTTCTTGAAATTAGAATAGTTAATGTTAGGAGGTCAAAAATATGGATTTTAATCTTTTAGTTGGTGGTCAGGCCGGGCAGGGTCTCAAAACTGTTAACAGTATTTTAGGCAAAGTCTTATTTAGAGAGGGTTTTAATATCTTTTCTTCCAGTGATTTTATGTCCAGGATAAGAGGTGGGCATAACTTTATGCAATTAAGGATTAGTGATCAAAAGCTATATGGACCTGATAATGAAATTGATTTGTTGATTGCCCTAGATAAAAAAACAGCCAAAATACACAAAGAACAACTGAAAGAAGATGGGATTGTACTAATAGATGGTAAAAGTGAAATAATAGACAGCAGAGCCATATTAATACCCGCTTCAGTTATTGCTAATGATATAAATCCTAAAGGAATTAATACGGTCTTTGTGGGAGCGGCTTTAAAGATGATGGGACTTGATTTAGAAAATGCTGAAGAGATATTACCTGATTTCTTTGTAGATGAAATCTTGGAAGATAATATTAAATTATTAAGACGGGGATATAAAGCTGTAGAAAAGATATATGATAACTTGAAGAAAAATGTGACAGGAAAAGAATCTGAGATATTTATTGATGGAAACTCTGCCTTAGGTTATGGAGCTTTAAGCGGAGGTTTAAGTTTTTATTCTGCCTATCCTATGTCACCTTCAACTGGTATTATGAACTTCTTAGCTCAGCAGCAAAAAGATTACGATTTGGTAGTTGAGCAGGCTGAAGATGAATTGGCAGCAGTTAATATGGCTATGGGAGGCTCATACACTGGTATTAGATCAATGACGGGGACTTCTGGTGGTGGCCTGGCTTTAATGAATGAAGCTATAGGAATGGCCGGTATTTCTGAGATACCATTAGTTGTTGCTGATGTGCAAAGACCCGGACCGGCTACTGGCCTGCCAACCAGAACGGAACAAGGCGATTTACTTTTTGCTGTTAATACAGCCCAGGGTGAATTCCCTTTAATGGTTATTGCACCTCGGGATCATAAAGATTTGTTTTATAGCAGTTTTAGAGCTTTAAATATTGCTGATGAATATCAGATTCCAGTAATATTATTAAGTGATCAATTTAATGCTGATTCTAGCAAAAACATTCCTGAATTTGATTTTGAATCACTTGAAATAAAAAGAAACTTAATAAAAAAAGCAGACTATGGAAAAAAAGAATATAAAAGGTATGAATTTACCGATGATGGGATATCACCGCGAGCTTATCCGGGCCAATTGGAAGATGGACTAGTTTTAATTGATAGTGATGAGCATGATGAAAAAGGCCATATTGTTGAAGATGGAGAGATGAGGAAAAGGATGGTTGACAAAAGAGCTTGCAAACTAGAAAAATTAATAGAAAAAGATTTAAATGAACCAGAATATTTTGGAGAAGAAGATATTGAATATCTGCTTATAACCTGGGGCTCTTCCTATGGACCTACTAGAGAAGCTTTTCAATTACTACAAGCTGATGGTATCAAGGTAGGCTTATTAAGTTTTAATGATGTATGGCCTCTGCCCAAAAACAAGTTAAAAAATCTGGCAGAGCGGGTAGAATTAGTCACAGTTGAAATGAATTCTACCGCCCAATTTAAATCTCTCATTGCGTCTGAAACTCTTCTTGATGTTGAACACGATATTTTAAAATATAGCGGGAGACCTTTTACAGGTAAAGAAATCTATAATAGATTTTTAGATGAGGTGATTGATAATGGTTAATGAACAAGAGTTTACAATAGCTGCTGAAACCGCCTGGTGCCCAGGCTGTGGTAACTTTCCTTTGAGGAAGGCCTTATCAGAGGCCTTACAGGAGATGGATTTAAAGCCGAGCCAGGTTGCAATATTTTCCGGGATAGGTCAGGCTGCCAAGGTGCCCCATTATATAAAAACCAATGGTTTTAATGGTTTGCATGGTAGATCTTTACCTCCTGCTATAGGGGCCCGTGTCGGCAACCATAAGTTAAAGGTAATTGTTGAATCAGGTGATGGATGTACTTATGGAGAAGGCGGTAATCACATTCTTCATAATATTAGAAGAAATCCTGATCTTGTTCATCTTGTACATGATAATCAGATTTATGGATTAACCAAAGGCCAGGCTTCTCCTACTTCAGAAGAGTCAATAAAGACTGGTATACAGGTTGAGGGCACAACGTCTGAACCCTTCAAACCGGTACAATTTGCAGTTGGCATGGAAGCGAGTTTTGTGGCCAGAAGTTTTGTAGGTCGGCAAGACCATCTAAAAGAAATGATCCAGAGAGCTATGAAACACAGGGGTTATGCTTTAATTGATATTTTACAGCCTTGTGTATCTTTTAATAAAATCAACACATATCAATGGTATGATAAGCGAGTGTATAGATTATCTGAAGATTACGACCCCACCAATTTAGATGAAGCCTTTAAAAAATCGAGAGAATGGGGCGATAATATACCGATTGGAGTAATATATAAAAATGAAAAGAAGACCTTCAGGGATAGGTTATTATTAGAAGATGACCAACCACTGGTTGAAAAAGAATTTGAGTCTGGAGATGCAGATAAAATAATGGAAAAATTTAAATAAAAAAAGGTTAGGGGGGATTCCCCCCTTATTTAAAAAGGTGATTTTATGAAAGCAGATCAGAGAAGAAAAAAATTATTAGTTAGGTTAAAAGATAATGCACAACCACTTACCGGGGCAAAATTAGCTGATTACTTTGGTGTTACAAGACAGGTAATTGTTCAGGATATTGCCCTTTTGAGAGCAAAAGGGCATGATATTTTGGCAACTTCTCAGGGCTATCTCTTAAAGGATAATCTTGGCATAAAAACATACAGCAGGAAAATTGCCTGTAAACATAATAAAGATAATGTAAAAGAAGAGTTAATGATTATAATAAAACATGGGGCCAAGATCAAAGATGTTAAAGTCGAACACCCAATTTATGGTGAAATATCAGGTATGTTAATGCTACAGAGTTCCGAAGATGTAGAAAAATTTTTGAGTAATACAAAAAAATATGATGCCTCTTTATTATCTTCTCTAACAGATGGCATCCATCTACATACAATAGAAGCCATAAATGCAGATGTTTTAGATGAAATTATAAAAGAACTAAAAAAGAAAGGATTTTTACTTGAAGAATAATAATTTTTTTTACATTTATGTGTATATACACTTGACTAAACACTTAGACTAAACTATAATTTGTAAAAAGGAGTGGTTTTATGGATAAAAAACAACTTAAGAAAAAGAGAATTTACTGGGTTTTATGGTTAGTGGTTTTAATTCTATCAGCCTATTTTGTCCCTTTTGTTTTATTAAGAAATGTAAATCAGATTGAAGCATCATTTTTATTCTGGACTATCTTTGCTATTTTAGCAATAATTTCAACGATCAAAATCACCTCGTACTGGAGTGAATAATTAATGAATAGTTTTTATGTATATTTAGCTGTAATTATTTATGTCTTATTGGGTTTTTACATAGCATATAAATCAAGACAGGGCATGAAGCAAGGAGTCATAGAATATTTTTTAGATAACCGCTCTACGGGAGGCTTGGTTTCAGCTCTTTCTTACAGTGCAACAACTTATAGTGCTTTTATGATGATAGGTTTAGCCGGTTTTACATATTCAGGAGGGGTAGGAGCCCTTGGTTTTGAATTGATCTATCTAGCTGGTCTTTCTCTAGTAGCTTTCTTTGGTCCAAGGTTCTGGTTGGTTGGTAAAAAATATGGTTATGTAACACCTTATGAAATGTTGGGAGACAGATTTGAAAATAAATGGGTGGCTATCTTTTCAGCTATCTCAGCCTGTATATTTTTGATCCCATATTTATCTGTTCAGCTGATGGGCATTGGTTATCTAATGAATGGTTTATCGGGAGGAGAAATACCCTTTCTTGTTGGAGTATTAATAGCGGCTTTATTAGCTATTTCATGGGCAATTATTGCTGGTATGCGTTCTGTTACATGGACGGATTCCTTACAGTCCCTTATTATGATAGTTGTTAGTGTGGTGATATTGTTCTATATTGTTTACAACCAGTTAGGAGGATTCCTTGCCTTTTTTAAAAGTCTCGAAACAGAACATGCAAACTTCTTGTCAGTACCCGGACCCGGATTTTTTAATTTTCAGGCCTTTTTGGGTTTAACATTACCCTGGTTTTTCTTTTCAATATCTAATCCACAGGTCAGTCAAAGACTGTTTATCCCCAATTCTTTAAAAGCTATGAAAACCATGATTAAGGGTTTTTTAATATTTGGATTGGTTTATACATTAGTATCTGTACTCTGGGGATTTGGAGCAAAAATACTCATACCTGGTTTAGAACAAGCTGATTTAGCTACTCCAGCTCTGTTAGGTTCTGTTCATGTTCCAGTTATTCTTGGTTTAATAGCGATGATTGGGATTACAGCTGCCGCAATTTCCACAGTAGATTCTATTATGTTAACTTTATCTTCACTAATTGTCAGAGACTTAATGCAATCCCGTGAAGAATATTCTGATAAAAAACAACTTAAAATTGGTAAAATAGTAATATTTATTATTGCAGTTATTGGGATTATTTTTGCCTCCCAGCAGTTAGACTTAATTGCGACTTTGTCGGTGGCTTCTTCAGTTGGTTTAATGGTGGTGGTACCTACAATATTTGGAGCTTTTTTTTGGAAAAGGGCTACAGCCATAGGATCACTAACAAGTGTTATTTTGGGCTCTTTTACCGCCTTATATCTTCAATTTTCTAACATTAAGCCCCTGGGATTTTGGCCGGGAGTATGGACCTTAATTATTAGTTTGATATCTTTTATTGTGATCAGCTTATTTACTGAGCCTCCCAGAAAAAAAGCAGAGGAATTTATGGGCTATTTAAATAAAGAATTGGAAGATAAAAATATACTCTAAAAAAGGGTTATTTATGATCTATATTTAAATAAGTATATATAGATATAATTTTTAATATTGGGAGGAAGAGAGAAAATGAGTATGGAAAAAACTTTTTTAAATTCATATTTGTATATATTTGTAATTATATTTTTTATTGTTGTTTTTTCCAGTAATAGTGCATTAGCTGATCAGATTAATACAGCTGTTACAATAGTACCACAAAAACAATTTGTTCAAGCTGTTAGTGGTCCAAATAATCAGGTTGTAGTGATGATTCCTCCTGGATACAGCCCGGGGAATTATGCACCTAAACCTTCTGAGTTAACCAAGTTATCAGATTCAAATATATATTTCTCGATTGGTGTACCGGCTGATCTACAAAATATTTTACCTAAAATTAAACAGTTCAATCCTAATATAGAGATAACCAAATTGGCAGAATTGGTTGGTGAGAAATATGAACCCAGGACATTTTCTAATGGAGGAACAGATCCTCATATTTGGTTATCATTAAAGAGGGTTTCTTATATTATAGAAATAATTAGAGATAAATTTATAAAATTGAATCCGAACAGGGAAGAGTTTTATAGGAATAATACTGAAGATTATCTTGAAAAGATCAAAAAAAATGATCAAAAAATTAGGGAGATTATAGATAAAAAAGAAAATAAATATATGTTGGTTTATCATCCTTCTTTCGGTTATTTTGCTGAAGAATATGGTTTAGAAATGATTTCTATAGAAGAAAACGGCAAAAAAGCCACCGCAAAACATTTGCAGGAAATAATTGATTTTGCACGGCAAAATAACATTAATAGGATATTTTATCAAGCAGAAATTGACAGTCGGCAAACAGAAGCTGTAGCTGAAGAAATAGGTGCAAAACTAGTAAAATTAGATCCTCTTGCCGGAGATTATTTAAATAATCTAGTCGAAATGGCGGAAAAAATATCTGGAGGGGAGTAAAAATATGGAAGAAAGTGTAATAGAGATTAAAAATCTCAATGTTTTTTTAAATGAGGTTCCCATACTTAAAGACATCGAACTTAAAGTAAATAGAAAACAATTTTTAGCTATTATTGGTCCCAATGGTGGCGGCAAAACCACTCTCTTAAAAGTGATATTAGGTTTAATTGAACCGGACAGTGGTCAGGTTAAAATAAAAGGACTTGATATAAAAGAAGGGAGAAAATTAATTGGCTACGTTCCACAGATTTCAGACTTTGATAAACAATTTCCTATTAATGTTAAAGACGTTATTTTAATGGGCAGAATATCAGATAAACAGGGTTTTTTTCATAGTTATAGTCAAAAAGATATTAATTTCGTAGAAGGTATCATGAAAGACTTAGATATACTTGATTTTAAAGACAGGCAAATTGGCCGATTATCAGGTGGCCAATTACAAAGAGTTTTGATCGGCCGGGCTTTGGCCGCTGAACCAGAAATTTTGTTATTAGATGAACCTACTGCAAGTTTAGATGCGGAATCTCGTAGTAATATTTATAAAATATTGAAAGATATTAATGATGAAATTACAATAATTGTAGCAACCCATGATTTGTCGGCTATTTCCTCTTATTTCGATAGTGTAGCCTGTTTAAATAAGAATCTGCATTACCATGGAGATAAAAATATTTCTCAAGATGATGTTGATCAGGTATATGGATGCCCTATTGAACTTATAGCACATGGAGTATCACACAGAGTTTTGGGTGATCATTCGGGAGATGAGCAGCATGATTGAAGCCATCTTAGAATATAATTTTTTACAAAATGCACTTTATAGTGCCCTAATGGCCAGTGTTGTATGTGGGATTATTGGAACTATTATTATTGAAAAAAATCTTGTGATGATGAGTGGAGGGATTGCACATACTTCTTTTGGGGGGGTTGGTCTTGGATATTATTTAAATATTGAGCCTATATTTGGTGCCTTATTTTTTGCCTTATTTTCTTCTATAATTATTGTAACTATAAGAAGAAAAACAGAAGTACATTCAGATACTTTAATTGGTATAATGTGGGCAATGGGAATGGCAGTTGGTATATTGTTTATATCTTTTATGCAGGGATATCCTCCCGACATGTCTTCATATCTTTTTGGTGATATTCTAACGGTGACAAATATGGATATCAACATTATGTTAATATTGGTAGTTATTGTTGTTTTTGCTATTACATCTTTATTTAATCAATGGAAATCTTATTTGTTTGATGAAGAATTTTCTTATGTAAGGGGTCTAAATACCAACTTTTATGAGTATTTCTTATTTATTTTAATTGCTTTGACTGTAATTGTATTAATTAGAGTTACGGGAATTATCTTAATCATCGCTCTCTTAACTGCACCACCGGCCATAGCAAGACTATTTACCTATGATTTTAAGAAAACGATATTTCTTGCTATTATTTTTGGCGCGTTTTTTTCTCTCTCGGGTTTATGGCTTTCTTATCTTTTCAATATTCCTTCCGGATCCACCATAATATTATTGATAGGTATAACTTATTTTATTTTGGCATTTCTAACTGGGAAGATAAAATGTAGTCAATAACTTAAATTTAAGTTTTAAAGTCTAGGCAGTGTCAGATTTGTTTAATTCATTTGATTTATTTAGGGCATATTTGGTAGCAAAAGAACCTAATATTTCAGTAAAAGCAGCAGTAAATAATAGGATATTGAAAACTAAAAGGCCTATTTTAGGATCCTGAGTGAATTCTTTCTGTATGGTGTAGGCCAAAGCAATTGCTACACCACTTTGGGGCAGTAATCCTAGCCCCACATATTTTTTAATATTTTCAGAAGTATGAGCCAATACTCCTCCTAAAAAAGCTCCACCAATTTTCCCCGAGAGTCTCATCAATGTATAGACTGAAGCCAGTATTAAAAAACTTGTATTTACAGAGGAAAATCTAATTTCTGTTCCGGCTAAAATAAAGAACATTGCATATAGAGGTATTGTTAAGGTATCTAAATAATCTGCTATATCTAAGTTTTTGCGGGCAAAATTACGATAGGCAAAGCCTACACTCATATTAGTAATTAAAGGTGATAATCCAAGCGAGATAGCAATTGCTAAACCACCTGCTATTGTAGAAATTAAAGTAAGAACCTTTTTAGTCTTATCTTCCAAACCCTCCATTAATTTAACGGTAAGATAACCTATAAAAAGTCCTATAATAATGGATCCAATAACTTCTATTAAAGGAGCCAAAACCATCTGATAAAAGTCTAAACTCTTTTGACCGGTAAACTGATTATAGGCTACCGGTTTTATAAGGCTAAAGATTATTAAAGCGAGGGCATCATCTAATCCGACTACAGCCATTATCATTGAAGTAACTGGACCCTTAGCATTAAATTCTCGAATCACCATAACGGTTGCAGCAGGTGCAGTGGCGGAGGCTATTGAGCCCAGTATTAGGGCCAGATACATTTCATAACCAATTAACAAAACTCCTATAAAGACCATGAAAAAGGCCCCCAGGCCCTGTATTAATACAATATAGGTAATACTTTTTCCTAACTTTTTAAATAATTTAATTGATAGTTCACTGCCTATAGTAAAAGCTATAAAAGCTAGAGCTATTTGGGTTAGATATTCAAAACTATTTATGATATAAGCATACCAGGCTTTATATGTTAGTTTTAAAAAAGGAAGAGCATCGATTACTTCTACACTTAACAATATTCCCAAAAACACATATCCAACTACAATTGGTACTTTATATTTTTTTGAAATCAACACTATTATTAAAGCGACTACAATAAAAAAGCCAATCAGGTAAATCTGTTTATCACTTACCTGATGTTCTATAAACCATTCTTTGTATTGTTGAATTTTCATCAACATCTCTGTATCCATAATAATTACCTCTTTTTAAGATATTTTTAAGCATCTGGTTATTACACTACTCATCAGAATTATTGAGCAGGTAATACAATAAATCACCGCGGGACATATAACCTCTAAGATAGCCTTCTTGATTTGTGACAAAAATATATGATTCTTTGTTATTGAGCATAATATCTGCGATTTTATCCATATCATCATTTTCAGCGATAGATTTAGTCTTTGTTAACATATATTCTTCAACTTTTTTAGATTTAATCTCTGAAAGATTTTCGGACGCCTGGTTTCTATCATATAAGATTCTTTGACTATTAATAAACCCATATTGTTCCGGGATAATATTTTTTAAGATATTTTTACTATAAATTGTACCGACAAAAGTATTTTCTTCATCTACGACCGGCAATATGGGCATTTCTGTTTTATGCATATAAATGATTGTATCTTCTATACTATCAGTATGACAAACCGAATTCAAAGACCTCATCATATAATCTTTTACTCTAGCCATAATTTAGACCTCCAATTTTTCTATGATTATGTTTCCTATGTTTTTTTCTATTTGTTGTCTGCTTTCTAAAAAAACCAACTCATTTTCAGCGATTGAAAGGGCAGCAGCAGCAGCATATCTATTTGCTTCTATGAAGTCAAAGCCGTTTTGAAAAATATAATCAAAAAAGCTTGCATCATAAGCATCACCAGCACCTAACAGGTTTTTAATACAGTAATCTTTGGGTGACAGCATATAAATAGAACCATCTTTATCAAATAATAACCTATTAGTATGAAAGGGCATTATTACGTACTCGGCTCCTTTTTTTTGTAGTTTCTTACCCACCGTGATGTAATCATTCTTTTTTTCGACCTTGAAATCTAAGATTTTATGGGTATGTTTAAAATATGGAGCAACAAATTTGGGCTTAACTTTTAAAGCAAGATTTAAAGCTTCCCCGCTGGCTTTTAAATAGACATCTTTATTTAGCTTATTACAAATATTAATCAGTTCTTGATAAATATTGAAATCAACTTCAGCCGGAATTGAACCAGCTATCAAGATATAATCACTTTTTCTTATACTGCGTTTAAATCTTTTTTTAAGTTCTTTTACACTTCTTTTACTTACCGAATAAGTATAGTCATTATACATAGTATTACTGGGAGGATTTTTTGCAATAATTTTTATATTATTTCTCATTTCATCAGACGTATAAACATAATTAGTTGTAATATTATGATCCTGCACCATTTTTTCAAAGAACAAGCCTTGTTTTCCACCTATAAATCCAATATTTTGCACGTCAGAATAGCCTAAATTTTTAATATTAATTGCAGCTATCAAACCTTTGCCACCTGGACTAATCTGCAAATTTTCTGAATCATAGATATAATGATCTTTCATTGGTTTGTGCTCATTGATAAAGTATTCTCTATCAATTGAAGGATTTAAAGTTACAGTAGTAATCAAAAATATCACCTCTGTTTTATTTTCATTATTACTTAATTTCGGGGAAAATACCTTGTTTCCCTTTATTTTAAAAAAAACAATTTATGTAAAGGACTTACTAGATCATTAAAGAATTTATATTTATAAGAGAATAAGCTTTTAAAGCCTATATAAATAATATAAAAATATAAGGTTAAATAGGTTTCAATATATCTAACTTTTTGTATGTGTAATTTATTTTCTCTTATTTTTAAATATAGTAAGGAGTATTGGGTATTGAGTATGGAATATAGTTTGCCAAACAGATTCCTATATCACAATTTATTGATGTCACCTGGGGTGCTATGAGTTTAATAGGAGCAGTTTTTGTAGGTATATCGGGTATTATTGCTGTACCTGAAGCTTTGACTAATACTGAGACAGTCTTTTTAGTTTTACTGCAGAAGTTATTTAATCTCTGGTTGGCAGCTATAATGAGTACGATAGATTCACAGCTTTTAGTGTCGACTAGTGCTTTAGCTGAAGATTTTTATAAATTTTTATTAAGGTCTGAAGCCGGACAAAAAGAACTACTTTGGGTAAAAGCAGGATAGCTGTAATATTGATTGCCTTTATAGCCGTATCTTTTGCTCTGTCAGGGGGCATTATATTAGACATTGTATCATCTGCCTGGCAGGATTAGGATCTTCTTTTGGTCCTGCCATATTGTTAAATCTTTTTTGGAAAAAGACGACTAGAAATGGAGTGTTAGGAAGTATTATTACTGGTAGTCTAGTTATAATATGGAAAAACATGTTCGCCTATACAGGCTTATATGAGATTATACCAGGCTTTTTCCTCTCAGCCTTTGTGATCTTTAATATCAGCTACTTTGGTCAGGATCCCTTGCCTGAATTTGAGAGGAATTTGAAAGAGCCATGAAACTGCTTAATAATGAATAATTAATTTGGGGGGGATTAGATGAGGATAAATAAACATCCTATACTAGATTTTAATAGAGGCAAAAAGATTACTTTTCAGTACAAGGGTCAAGAGATTAAAGCTTATCAAGGTGAGACAATTGCTGCAGCTCTTTATGCAGCTGGTATAAAAGTATTAAAAAAGAGCAATAAATATCAAAGGCCAAGAGGTCTATTTTGTGCTATAGGGAATTGTGCTTCCTGTTATATGGCTGTAAATGGCATTCCTCATGTCAAGACTTGTATCACTAAAGTAAAACAAGATATGGTTGTAGAAGAAGAGACTGGAAAAGGTGATATTATTGATTAACACAGATTTATTGGTGATTGGAGGCGGTCCGGCCGGCATGACAGCAGCCTTAAAAGCTGCAAAGAAGGGAGCAGAAGTAATCATTGTGGAAAGATATCACGAACTGGGTGGTCAATTAATTAAACAAACTCACCGATTTTTTGGTTCTAAAAACGAACAAGCAGGAACTAGAGGTATTGACATTGCTCAAGGATTAACTAAAGAAATTCAAAACATGAGTGTGATTAAAGTGCTGACTGAAGCGACCGCTCAGGGATATTATGAAGATAAAATTGTGACTGTGTCTTACCAGAATAAATTTAGAAAAATAAGGGCAAAAAGAATAATAATAGCCACCGGTGCTTCTGAAAAGATGATGCTTTTTTTAAATAATGATCTGCCTGGTGTATATGGAGCAGGAGCTATTCAGACTTTAATGAACCTTTATGGTATATTACCCGGCAAAAAAGTAATAATGGTTGGGTCTGGGAATATAGGGTTGATCGTTAGTTATCAGCTATTACAAGCTGGAGTTGAAGTTAAAGCAGTTATTGAAGCAGACTCTGAAATTGGTGGTTATTTAGTTCATGCTTCAAAAATTAGAAGAATAGGAGTTCCCATATATACCGGCTACTCTGTGAAATCCGCAATTGGGAAAAGTTCTGTAAAAGGAGCAGAAATTATAAAATTAGATAGGAACTGGCAGATGATAGCAGGAACAGAAAGATTTATTAAAGCGGACACAATTTGTCTAGCAGTTGGTTTAAGACCTTTAGTTAGTCTGTTAATCCAGGCTGACTGCGCGATGGCCTATGTGCCAGAACTGGGAGGAGATGTACCAATCAGGGATGAGAATTTAAAAACCACCAATGATCAAATCTTTGTTGCAGGTGATGCTGCTGGGATAGAGGAAGCAACTGCAGCTATGTTAGAAGGAGAAATAGCTGGTTTAAAGGCAGCATCAGAGATTGGCTATTTAAGTAAAGATGTAATTACAGAAAGCAGAAGATTAAAAAAAGAGCTAAGAAAACTAAGAAATGGACCAATTAGTAGAAATATTAGAAAAGGTCTCAGTAAAGTTAGAGGTGACGACAATGTTAAGAAAAACAGGTATTCCCACCTCAGATGATTTGCAATCTGTGACTCCGGACAAAGAAAGATTATTAGAAGGGCCAGTAGCCATTATTGAATGTTTTAATGAAATTCCCTGTGACCCCTGTTTTTACAGTTGCCCTTTTAAAGCTATAAAAAAATTTAGTGATATTAATGATAAACCTGAACTGGACTATAGTAAATGTACAGGCTGTGGTAATTGTATCGCAAGTTGTCCTGGATTAGCTATTTTTGTGGTTGATTACACTAAAAATAGACTAAGCTTACCTTATGAGTTTTTGCCATTACCATCCGTAGGTGATAAGGTATGGGGGCTTAACAGAGCTGGCAAATCTATATGTCAGGTTGAAGTTATAAAGGTTAGAGATCCTGACAAAAATGATAAGACTGCAGTTATTTCTATTAAATTACCCAAAAAATATTTAATGGAAGTAAGGCACATAAAAGTTGGTGATCCTAATGAATGAGGATAAGATTGTCTGTAGATGTGAGGACATAACTTTAAAAGAATTAAGAGATATAATAGCTGATGGCTATACTAGACTGGATGAAATAAAGAGGGCTTTGCGTTTAGGAATGGGACCCTGCCAGGGTGATATTTGTCTGGAAATAGCTGCTAGGGAGATATGTAGAATGACAGACAAAAAAATGGAAGACATTAAGATGCCTAGCAAAAGACCACCTGTAGCAGGTATTAAGATGAGTGAGTTAGTAGGGGATAATCAAAATGAAAAATAAGGCAGAAATAGTTATCATAGGTGGGGGAGTGATTGGTGCTTCTATTGCATATAGTTTAGCAGATAAGGGGATGAAAGACATAGTTGTTTTGGAAAAAAACTATATAGCAAGTGGTTCTACGGGAAGTTGTGGTGCAGGCATAAGACAACAGTGGGGAACAAAGATGAACTGCATATTGTCTAAAAAAAGTATGGAAATATTTGAAAACTTGAACGAGATCCTAAAGGTCAAAAGGAATATTGAATTAAAACAGGGCGGTTATTTATTATTGGCATATTCTGAAAAGGAATTTAAGCAGTTTAAAGAAAATATCAAATTACAGAATAGTATAGGTATACCTTCCCAGCTCTTGACTGTTAAAGAAGCCAAAGAAATTGTACCTCAACTAAATGGTGAGGGTATAAAGGGAGCCACATATTGCCCTACAGATGGGCATATCAATCCTTTTCGTGTAAATCAAGCTTATGTAGAAGCGGCTAGACGCAAAAAGGTGCAATTTTATACTTACACAAGTGCGCAAGATATTATAACACAAAATAATGAAATCAAAAGTGTTGTTACCGATCGAGGTGTAATTGAAACTAATAAAGTTGTAAATGCTGCAGGCGGTTTTTCTAAAGAGGTTAGTTTGATGGCAGGAATTGATATACCTACTAAGTCAGAAAGACATCAGATATTGGTGACAGAACAAGTTAATCCTATCTTAAAACCAATGGTGATGTCTTTTTCATATAATATTTACTGTCAACAGATTCCGGATGGAAGTTTTGTTATGGGTTATGGTGATCCTGATGAGCAGTATAGTCATAATATAAAATCAAGCTGGCAGTTTTTAGAAGAAATGGCAAAGAAAGCAACCTATCTTTTACCTTTTTTAAAGGATATAAGGGTAATAAGGCAGTGGGCAGGCTTATACAATATAACACCTGACGCTCAACCAATTTTGGATGCGTCTGATGAGTTGAAGGGATTTTTTATGGCAGTCGGGTTTAGTGGTCATGGATTTATGATAGCACCTTTCACTGGTGTTTTGATGGCTGAGATGATTTTAGGCGAAAAGTTGAGCATGGATATAAAACTTGATTTAAAGAGGTTTGAGCATGATAGACTAATTTTGGAACCTTCAGTAGTTTAATAAAAAAGGGAGGGTTTATAATGAGTGCAAATGATATTTTTAGTTTAAAACGTCCGGAGAATGAACAAATCTATGGTTATGAAGCGGGCAGTCAAGAAAGAAAACGAATCAAAGCAGGATTGAATGCATTAAAAGAAAATCCAGTTGAAATTCCCCTTATCATTGATGGCAAAGAGGTAAAAACAGATAATATAAGGGAAATAAGGGCTCCCCATGATCATAATTTAATATTGGGTAAATATCATCAGGCAGGCAAAGAAGAAATAAATCGAGCTATTGATACTTCACTCAAAGCAAAAGAAGTATGGGAGAATACCTCCTGGGAAAAAAGAGCCTCAATATTTTTAAAAGCGGCTACATTATTGGCAGGACCAAAAAGAACAGAAATAAATGCAGCTACAATGTTATCCCAGAGCAAGAACGTCTTTCAGGCTGAAATAGATGCGGCCTGTGAACTTATTGATTTTCTTCGTTTCAATGCATATTTTATGTCTGAGATTTATCAAATACAACCGAGCTCCACACCGAAGATTTTAAATAGAATAGAATATCGACCACTGGAAGGATTTATATTTGCTGTTTCACCTTTTAATTTTACTTCTATTGGTGGAAATCTTCCTACAGCACCAGCTTTGATGGGTAATACTGTAATATGGAAACCTGCGTCAGCGGCAGTATATTCTAATTACTTTTTCATGAAGATATTAATGAGGGCTGGTCTGCCGGATGGGGTTATCAACTTTATTCCGGGCCAGGGTTCTAAATTAGGCCCCATGATTTTAAAAAGGCCTGAATTAGCAGGTGTTCACTTTACAGGTTCTGTAGATACACTTAATCAGATGTTTAAAGAAGTGGGTGCAAATATAGATAGGTATAATACTTATCCCCGCATAGTAGGTGAAACTGGTGGTAAAGACTTTGTCTTTGCTCACAAATCAGCTGATAGGGATGAATTAATTACTGCTCTGCTCAGAGGAGCTTTTGAATATCAAGGTCAAAAATGTTCAGCAGTTTCTAGATCATATATTTCAAAATTAGTTTGGGAGGATATTAGAGAGGAGCTTGTTAAAAAAACAGAAAATCTTAAAATGGGTCCTGTTGATGACTTCACAAATTTTATTAATGCAGTTATAGATGAAAATGCTTTTGATAAAATCAAAAAATATATTGAATATGCAAAAAGATCTGATTCTGCCCAAGTAATCGCCGGAGGAGAATGTAATAAAGCAGAAGGATATTATATTACTCCCACAATAATTTTAACTAACAATCCCAGGTTTAGAACCATGACAGAAGAAATATTCGGACCGGTTTTGACTATTTATATATATGATGATAAAAAATATGAAGAAGCTTTAAGTTTATGTGATCAAACATCACCTTATGGTTTAACCGGTAGTATTTTTGCCAAAGATCGGAAAGCTGTGGCATTTGCAGAAAAGGCCTTAAAACATGCGGCTGGGAACTTCTATATAAATGACAAACCAACAGGTGCGGTAGTAGGGCAACAGCCTTTTGGAGGTTCGAGAAAATCGGGTACAAATGATAAGGCAGGCAGCCAGTGGAACTTAATGAGATGGGTATCACCGCGGTCTATTAAAGAAAACTTAAACCCACCTGTTAAATATATGTATCCATTTATGAAGGAGAAATAAAGGTGAATCCTTAAATATTCAGGGGATATGAAAACTTTCCTCTGAATATTTTTTTGTTTAATTAAAGGTATTTATAATTTCTTATTGAAATTATAATTTGGTTGTTGTATTATGCAGTTATAAGTTTGTATAAGAGGCAAAAAATATCTCAATATCAATCATTTAAGGAGCTGATTTAATGTCGAAGAAAGGTAAGGTTAAAATTACTCATCCAGAACGATGTAAGGGTTGTGAAATTTGTGTAATGTACTGCCCTACAGATGTACTGGTAGTAAAAAAAGGTCAAATAACCATTACCGATATTGATAATTGTGTTGGCTGTTATAATTGTGAATTAAGTTGCCCGGATTTTGTATTAGAGGTGGTGGAAAATAATGAGAGATAGAATAAAATTACTGCAGGGTGATGAAGCAGTTGTGGAAGGAGCTATTGCAGCAGGAGCTAAATTCTTTGCAGGATATCCGATAACACCTGCCTCTGAAATAGCAGAAGGTTTAGCAGAAAGACTTCCTATTTATGGAGGAAAATTTATTCAGATGGAAGATGAATTGGCCAGTATGGCCTGTGTTATTGGTGCTTCGTTAAGTGGTTTGAAGTCAATCACCGCAACCAGTGGGCCGGGATTTTCATTAAAACAGGAAAATCTTGGTTTGGGTATGATGATTGAGGTCCCCTGTGTTGTAGTTAATGTTCAGCGAGTTGGACCATCAACAGGTTTACCTACTTCTCCTTCTCAGGGAGACGTTATGCAGGCCAAATGGGGAACTCACGGAGACCATCCCGTGATTGCTTTAGCGCCATCTTCGGTCAAAGAAACTTTTGAATTGACGATTACGGCATTTAATTTTGCAGAACGGTTTAGGACACCTGTTATTTTACTTTTAGATGAGATTGTGGGACATATGAGAGAAAAAGTTGTTTTACCAAATGAAGAAGATATAGAAATTTGGAATCGCAAAAAACCTGAAGTTGGGCCGGAAGATTTTAACCCTTATCAAGAAACCGATGGTTTAGTTCCTCCCATGCCCAATTATGGTGAGGGATATAGATACCATACTACAGGACTTTTCCATGATAAAACTGGTTTTCCCCGGGGTACAAACGAGGATGCCAAAAATTTAATGGATAGGTTAATGGCAAAAATAGAGAGTAATATGGATATAATAAGTCTTTATGAAGAAGATATTAGAGATGATGATGAAATTATTGTATTAGCTTATGGATCAACAATGCGTTCTGCAATAAATGCTATAAGCCAAGCCAGAAAAGCTGGAATCAAAGCAGGTTGGATTAAGTTAAAGACAATTTGGCCTTTCCCGGCAGATTATATAAAAGAAGTGGGGAAAAGAGCCAAGGCAATAATAATACCAGAATTAAATAGAGGACAAATTATTAAAGAAGTTAGAGAAAATATATTTGGAAATGCAGAGGTTCATGGCATTAATAAATATGATGGAACTTTGATTAAACCAGAAGAAATCCTTAATATGATTCAGGAGGTTAAATAGATGGGCTATAAAATTGATGAATATTTAAGGCAGGATAAATTGCCTCATATTTGGTGCCCCGGCTGTGGACATGGTACAATCATGGGTAATTTAATTAGAGGGATTGATAAAGCTAATTTAGACCCCGACAAGACGGTTGTAGTATCCGGCATTGGTTGTTCAGGTCGTGCAAGCGGTTATATGAATTTTGATACTTTACATACTACACATGGTAGAGCTATTGCTTTTGCCACTGGAATTAAGTTAGCTAATCCCAAACTTAATGTTATTGTTATAACAGGTGATGGAGATGGGGCTGCCATTGGTGGAAACCACTTAATACATGGGGCCAGAAGGAATATAGACTTGACTGTTGTATTAATGAATAACCATATCTATGGGATGACTAGTGGGCAATTTTCTCCGATGACTCCCACCGGTGATAATGCAACTACAACCCCTTATGGTAACATAGATCAAAACTTTGATCTGGCAGGTTTAACAAAGGCTTCAGGGGCTTCTTTTATTGCTCGAGGCACAGCCTATAACACACGTCAGCTGATAGAAATTTTTGCAGAAGGATTACTGCATACTGGTTTTTCTTTTATAGAGGCTATCAGCCAGTGTCCGGTTAATTATGGCCGCAGAAATGGACTAAGCTCAGCAGTTGACATGCTTAAATGTCAAAGAGACTCCTCTGTTAATATCAGAAAATGGGATAGTTTATCTGAAGAAGAGAAAAAAGGTAAATTTCCAACAGGTGTGCTATATAAAGAGGATAAAAGAGAGTATACTGAGATGTATCAAGAAATAATTGATTCTGTTCAGGAGGAGGCCAAGTAATGGATAGATTTGAAATAAGATTAAGTGGCGCTGGCGGACAGGGAATGATATTGGCAGGTATTATAATCGCAGAGGCTTGCTTATATGAAGAGGGTTTGAATGTAACTCAGACTCAATCATATGGACCAGAATCAAGAGGCGGAGCCAGCCGTGCCGAAGTTGTTTTGAGTAAAGAGGTTATTGATTTCCCTAAGGTCATAAAACCAGATATATTGGTTGCTCTAACTCAAAAGGCTTATGATAAGTATTATGATGATGTGAAAAATGAAGGTATAATTATAGTCGATAATAGTATCGAACTTTCAGATATAAAAGTAAAAACCTATCAAATGCCGATATTTGAAAAGGCAATTGAAGAAGTAGAGATGAAATTATCTGCGAACATACTTGTTTTAGGAATAATAGATAGTTTGATCAAACAGGTAAAATCATCTTCTTTAAAAAAGGCAATTAAAAAAAGAGTACCAGAGAAGACTATAGCAGTTAACATGAAGGCCTTTGCAGTTGGTAAAAAACTGGCAGAAGGAGGTAAAATCGATGAGTGAGGAGAATATTGATAAATCATATAAAGAATGGAAAAATGATAAATTTGATAAAACAGCTCAAAGATTTGGTGAAAGAAAAAAAGAGTTTAAATCAGATTCGAATCGAACTGTAAAACCACTGTATACACCTCTTGATATTAAAGATCTGGACTACATAAATAAAATTAGCTTTCCTGGCGATTATCCCTTTACTCGGGGGGTATATCCGACCATGTATCGCAGTAAGCTCTGGACTATGAGGCAATATGCAGGTTTTGGAAGTGCAAAAGAGACCAATCGGCGATTTAGATACTTATTAGGACAAGGACAAACTGGTTTAAGTGTTGCTTTTGATTTGCCCACACAGATCGGATATGATTCTGATCATCCTTTAGCCAGAGGTGAAGTTGGCAAGGTTGGTGTGGCTATAGATACTCTGGCAGATATGGAGCTTTTATTTGATCAAATTCCTTTAAATAAAGTAAGTACTTCTATGACAATTAATTCACCAGCTTCAATTCTATTAGCTATGTATAAGGTAGTTGCAGAAAAACAAGGGGTGAGTTCTGAAAAACTTGCAGGTACAATTCAAAATGATATCTTAAAAGAATATATTGCTCGTGGTACTTATATATTCCCACCAGAACCATCACTTAGAATTATTACTGACATTTTTGATTATTGTTCTAAAGAAATGCCGCGGTTTAATACTATTAGCATCAGTGGTTACCATATTAGAGAAGCAGGCTCAGATGCTGTACAGGAGCTTGCCTTTACTATTGCAGATGGCATAGAGTATGTAAAGGCTGCTGTAGATATTGGAATGGATGTTGATGAATTTGCTCCAAGGTTATCATTTTTCTTCAATGCTCAAATGGATTTATTTGAAGAAATAGCTAAATTTAGAGCAGCCAGGCGGCTATGGGCGGAGATTATGGAAGAAAGATTTAAGGCTCAAAAAGCTAAATCAAAGATGCTAAGATTCCATACTCAAACTGCAGGTTCAGCTTTAACTGCTCAACAGCCCATGAATAATATCATGCGTGTTACCTTACAGGCTTTATCAGCTGTTTTAGGAGGAACTCAATCACTGCATACAAATTCCTATGATGAAGCTATGGGTCTACCGACTGAAGATTCTGTTAAGATAGCACTGAGAACCCAGCAGTTAATTGCTCATGAAACAGGTGCGGCTGATACCATAGATCCCCTGGCAGGGTCTTACTATATAGAATCAATGACTGATCATTTAGTGAAAGAAGCCAGGCAATATATAGAAAAAATTGATGAATTGGGTGGTATGGCTCAGGCAATTGAAACAGGCTATATTCAAAGAGAGATTCAGGAAAATGCTTATCGCTTACAGAAAGAGGTAGAAAAAGAGGACAGAGTTGTAGTAGGTGTTAATCAATTTATAGAGGAAGATGAAGAAAAAAATAATAACTTATTGAAGGTTGATCCAGCTGTTGAAAATGAACAAATTGAAGAATTAAAAAATATAAAAGTAAAAAGGGATGATCAGGAAGTTAAAGATGCGTTAACTCAGATTAAAAAAGCGGCAGTTAATGACAACAATCTTATGTATCCCATAATAAAAGCGGTTAAAGCATATGCTACAATAGGAGAAATTAGCGATGTTTTAAGGGAGGAATTTGGCGAATATGAAGCTCAATATATTTAAGAGGGGAGGCCTGTTATAGTGGATAATTTTATAAAAGTACTAATTGCCAAACCGGGATTAGATGGACATGATAGGGGTGCAAAGGTTATAGCCCGGGGATTAAAAGAAGCGGGGATGGAAGTAGTGTATACTGGTTTAAGGCAGACGCCTGAACAGATTGTAAGAAGTGCTATTCAGGAAGATGTAGATGTTATTGGACTGAGCATTCTTTCTGGTGCTCATAGCTATTTGTTTCCTGAAATAATGAACAGACTAAAAAAAGCAGATCACAGTGATGTGGCAGTAATAGCAGGAGGAATTATACCCGAAGATGATCACAAAAAATTAAAAGAACTTGGGATAAAAGCCATTTTTCAACCAGGTACTCCCATTTCGAAGATTGTTGATTTTATTGAAAATGAGGTACAAAAATAATGGAAGATAATATTGATCAACTGTATGCAGATATTCAAAGAGGCAACGAAAATACTATAGCAAAAGCTATATCCATGGTAGAAGACGGAACAAAAGACGCTGTAAAATTAATGAAAAAAGTCTATAGAAATATCGAACCTGCATACTTGGTAGGAATATCGGGACCTCCTGGGTCTGGCAAAAGCACAATAACCCAGAGCATAGTTCAATTATGGAGGAAAGAAAATATTAAAGTTGCTATTATAGCAATTGATCCAACAAGCCATTTCAGCGGTGGAGCTCTCCTGGGTGACAGGATAAGGATGGATAAAATTTCTACAGACCGAGGTGTTTTTATCAGAAGCATGGCTACTAGAGGTTCTCTGGGTGGTCTTAATTCTTCTATTTATGATACTGTGTTGATTTTTTCTCTGGCTGGATATGAGTATATTATTATAGAAACTGTTGGTGTAGGGCAAAATGAAATAGATATAGTTAAATTGGCGGATACTACTATCTTTGTCACGGTTCCAGAAGCAGGCGATGAAATTCAAGCATATAAGGCAGGGCTTATGGAAGCAGGCGATATATTTGTTGTTAATAAAGCAGATCGTCCAAAATCAGAACAGATGGTATTAACTATAGAACAATTGGTTTCCTTTAGGGGAGATAAAGAGATCTGGAAGCCGCCAGTTTTAGCCACAAATGCCTTGCAAGATGAAGGAATTACTGATATAAAAAAAAGTATTAATGATCACCATATATACTTAGAAGAGAAAGACCTATTGCAGAAGAACCGTAGAGAAGTAATTAGAGCTCAGATGATAAATTTAATGGAAAAGAAATTGAACGAAAAATTCATAAGTCCTATATTAAAAGACCAAAAGTTTTTCAAACATATTGAGCTAATATGCAAAAAAAAGGAAGACCCTTACAGCGTAGTAAATGAATTGTTATCATTATAATGAGGGGGGGAATCAAATAATGAAAATTGATCATATTGGAATAGCTGTTAAAGATATTCAAAACTCGCTCAAATTTTATAGGGATGTATTAGGCTTAAAGTTTAATGGAATCGAAAAGTTAAATGATAGAGGTTTACAGGTTGCATTTTTACAGATAGGTGAAAGTGAGATTGAACTACTGGAGCCTATCTCAGAAGATAGTACTATTTTTAAATTTATAGAAAAAAAGGGTGAGGGGATTCATCACATAGCTCTAGAGGTAGATAATGTAGATAATAAGATAGATGAGATAAATAAATTGGGGGCTAAGATTATTGGCAAGCCAAGCTCAGGGGCGGGAGGCAAAAAAATAGTCTTCATACATCCAAAATCAACAAGTGGTGTTTTAATGGAATTGTGTCAACACCAATAAAGCTAATAGATATAACTGCTTTAATGTTATTATAGTAATTATAAATTTCATAATTTTCGATAAATTTGTATTAAGGAAATCATCATCTAAGATATTCAACTATTATTTTATCAGGCCAAAAAGAGAATGTTTAAGCTTATAATAAAAAAAATATTAGAAGAGGGGGTTGTATTTTTTTTATAATTTATTTTGCTTCACCCAAGATTAATGATTAATTATTACAGTAATATAGGTTTAAATATAAAAATTTCAACAATTGGGAGTGATGTAAAATGTCAAATGAGGTATATAATCCATACCAAGAATTACTAAAAACTATAAACGAAGCTGGTCAACAACTAGGACTTACAAGAGATGATTATAAAATATTGGAGAAACCAGATAGAGAATTAAAGGTTTCGATTCCAATTGAAAAAGATGATGGAAGTATTGAAGTATTTGATGGCTATAGAGTACAGCACTGTAATTCCAGAGGGCCTTATAAAGGTGGTGTGCGTTATCATCCCAAAGTAGATATTGATGAGATAAGGGCTTTAGCAGGCTGGATGACATTAAAATGTTCACTGGTTGATATTCCCTATGGTGGCGCCAAGGGTGGGATTCAATGCGATCCCAGTCAATTATCCAAATCAGAGCTTAAAAAGATAACAAGAAGATATACAACTATGATTGAGCCTATTATAGGTATTGATAAAGACATACCAGCACCAGATGTTAATACTAATGCACAGATTATGAGCTGGATTTATGATACATATAGTATGATTAAGGGGCATAACATTCCTGGTATTGTAACTGGTAAACCGAGGATAATTGAGGGGTGTTTGGCAAGAGAAGGTGCAACTGGACGAGGGGTTATGATTACTGTAGAAAATCTATTTCAAAAGTTAAGTAAAAATCTAGAAGATATTAAAATTGCTGTGCAAGGCTTTGGTAATGTAGGACAGGTAGCAGCTAAATTGTTACAAGAAAAAGGATGTAGGATAGTAGCTGTTAGTGATGTTTCTTGCGGATTATATAATGAAGATGGTTTAGATATAAATAAATTAATAGAATTTGTAGGTTCTGAGAGAAATTACTTAACAGAATTTGTGAATAATAACGGTACAAAAAAAATAACTAATGGAGAATTATTGAGATCAGATATAGATGTATTAATACCAGCTGCCTTAGAAAATCAGATTACAGCAGAGGTGGCTTTAGATATAAAAGCAGATTTCATAGTAGAAGCAGCCAATGGTCCAACAACAAGAGAAGCAGATTCAATTTTAGCAGAAAGAGAAATAACAATTATGCCTGATATCTTAGCGAATGCAGGTGGAGTTATAGTATCATATTTTGAGTGGGTACAAAACAAAGAGGCTTCAAGATGGGAAGATGAAGAAACAAATAAAAAATTAAGAAATTTGTTAACTAAAGCGTTTAAACAGGTTTGGGAGACCTATGAAGAACAACAGGTTTCACTAAGAATGGCTGCATATATGGTTGCTTTAAACAGGATAATAGAAACCAAAAAAATCAGGGGTATTTTCCCATAAAGAGACATTAAGTATATTTATTAAATAAAATTATTCTTAACTAATAAACAGGGGGAATTTGTCAAATGGGTAAATCTACTATATATGAAAATGTGTTAACACAGATTAGTAATGCTGCAGATATTCTCGATTTGGATGATCAGGTTAGAGAATTATTGCATGAACCTATGAGAACGCTGACAGTGTCAATCCCGGTCAAAATGGATGATGAAAGTATCCATGTATTTAAAGGATTTCGTTGTCAGCATAATGATGTATTGGGTCCTACCAAGGGTGGAATAAGGTTTCATCCACAGGTTTGTGAGGATGAAGTGAAAGCTTTAGCAGCTTGGATGACTTTTAAATGTTCTTTAGTTGGAATACCATATGGCGGAGCCAAAGGTGGTGTATTGGTCAATCCTAAAGAACTATCCAGAAATGAATTAGAAAAATTAAGTAGAGGTTTTATTCAAGCTATATCCCCTATTATTGGTCCTAACAAAGATATTCCCGCTCCTGATGTTTATACAGATGCCCAGGTAATGAGTTGGTTCATGGATGAGTTTTCCAAATTGAAAGGTGTAAACACCCCAGGTTTGGTTACCGGTAAACCTGTGGTATTAGGTGGCTCTTTTGGGCGCCATTCAGCCACAGCTCGTGGTGTTATGTATATAACCATAGAAGCAGCTAAGGCAATAGATCTTGATCTTAATGGGGCAACAGTAGCTGTGCAGGGTTTTGGTAATGCTGGTAGCTTTTCAGCTAAATTTTTGCATGAACAGGGTTGTAAAATTGTTGCCGCTAATGATTCAAAAGGAGGCATATATTGTCAAGATGGTTTCAATCCAGTAGATGCAGCCAAACACAAAGAAGAGACAGGTGGTTTAAAAGGATTTCAAGGTTGTGATAATATTAGTAATAAGGACCTTTTAACGATGGATGTAGATATTCTAATTCCAGCTGCCTTAGAAAATCAAATTACAGAGGATAATGCTGCAAATATAAAAGCAAGAATGATCATAGAAGCTGCTAATGGCCCAACAACCCCTGAAGCAGATGAGATATTATTTAAGAAAGAAATAATGATTGTACCGGATATTTTAGCAAATGCAGGTGGAGTAACTGTTTCTTACTTTGAATGGGTTCAGAATCTAGCTAATTATTATTGGTCTAAAGATGAGGTAGACAGAAAATTAGAAGAGATAATGGTTGAGGCCTTTGAGAAAGTATATAATACTCACATAGATATGGATGTTAATATGAGGGTAGCGGCTTTTATAGTTGCAATCAAAAGGTTAACAGAAGCTATGAAGGCCAGAGGTTGGGTATACAATGACCATAAATGTTAAATTTTTAATATTCTGATGAAAAGAAACGCGAAGTTCCTCTATTTTAAAATACCTAATCTTTTTTAATAGCTCTTATAAAGACTTTAATTTAAAATTAAGTCAACTAATTTATCAAAAATTTCCGAATTCAGGTTATATATTGTTATGTAAAAATATCAATTTTTAAAAAGGTCTGGGCTTTGTTATTGTTAAATAATAAAGTAGAAGATTAAATAATTTATATAACTTTATTATTTTATACGAGAGTTTATAAAAAAATATCTGATAAATAGACTAAACTCAAATTAATGTTGTATAAAAAATTTAAAACAATATATAAAGGGGGTTAAGATATTTGCAATTAAACAAATCTAATCAAAAAAAGTTAGACAGATTAAAGAATCAAAAGGTAGTCGAACTGCTTGAATTTGCAGTTGATCTATGTAAACCAAAAAATATCTCAATTATTGATGATAGTAAAGGAGATATTCAATATGTTCGACAACTAGCTCTCAAAACTGGTGAGGAAAAAGAGCTTGATATAGAAGGTCATACCTATCACTTTGACGGTTATAATGATCAGGCACGTGATAAAAAAAATACAAGGTACCTGGTAGAAGAAGAATTAGATTTGGGTTTAGATATTAATACTATTGATAGAAAGGAAGGTTTAGACGAAGTCTTTTCTTATCTTGATGGCAGTATGAAAAACAAGGAAATGCTAGTAAGGTTTTTCTCCTTAGGACCGAATCAATCTAATTTTAGTATTCCGGCCATGCAAATTACAGATTCAAGTTATGTTGCCCATAGTGAAGATATATTATATCGACAAGGGTTTGAAGATTTCGAAAAACTTAAAGGGAAAGAGGATTTCTTTTTTTTCTTACATTCAGCTGGGAAATTAGAACAGGGTGTAAGTACTGAAACTGATAAAAGAAGAATATATATTGACTTAAAAACAAATAGGGTTTATTCTGTCAATAACCAGTATGCTGGTAATAGTCTTGGATTAAAGAAATTGGCGTTTAGATTGGCGATTAGAAAAGCCGCAAAAGAAGGATGGATGGCTGAACACATGTTTATATCGGGAGTTAAGGGCCCTAATAACAGAAAGACATATTTTACAGGTGCTTTCCCCAGCGGATGTGGGAAAACAAGTACGGCTATGATTCCCGGGCATACTATAGTGGGTGATGATATTGCTTACTTAAAGTTAAAAGGACCGGATGTAAAAGCGGTCAATGTTGAAAGTGGGGCATTTGGCATAATAAGAGATGTAAATTCAGAAGATGATCCAGTGATATACAAAACACTTACCACTCCCCGAGAACTTATTTTTTCAAACATTCTTGTTAAAGATGGTAAACCTTATTGGCTGGGTATGGGTAAAGACATTCCCAATAAAGGAGTTAATTTTTCCGGCAAATGGAATAAAGGCAAGACTGATGATCAGGGTAATGAAATACCTCCTGCTCATAAAAATGCTAGATATACAATCAAAATCAGTGATTTGGATAACTGTGACAAATATTATGATAAAAAAAAGGGTGTCAGTGTAAAAGGTATGATATTTGGAGGTAGAGATTCTGACACATCTGTACCGGTAGCTGAAACACTTAGTTGGGCTCATGGTGTTTTTATGGCTTCTTCTTTAGAATCGGAAACTACATCAGCAACTTTAGATAAACAGGGTCAAAGAAAGCATAATCCCATGGCTATTCTTGATTTTTTGTCAGTACCTATTAGTGATTACATTGATAACTATTTAAAGTTCGGGAATAAAGCAAAAAATAAACCGGGTATATTTACAGTGAATTACTTTCTTAAAGATTCTAAAACCGGAGAATATCTTAACGGCATGCTTGATAAAAAGATATGGATGTTGTGGATGGAAAAAAGAATGCATGACGAACTTAAAGCAATTAGATCACCAGTCGGGTTTTTACCCTATTATGAGGATTTACGTCAGTTATTTACTCGTTATTTAGGTTGTGATTATACAGAATTAGAGTATGTTGAACAGTTTTCCATTAGAATTGAAAATTATCTTGCAAAATATAAAAGAATTGAAAATATATTCGAAAATATTCCGGATTTACCAAAAACCTTTAAAAAAGAATTGAATAACCAGATACTTAGACTCAAAGAAGCGAGAAAAAAATATAGTGATAGCAATATATCACCATTTAAACTAAAAAATTATTAAGGGGGGGATACCTTGGAATTATCCAAAAGAGCTCAAAAAGTTAGTGCTTCCTTAACACTGGCAATTAGTGCTAAAGCAAAAAAGCTAAAAGAAGCTGGAGAACATGTGATAAGCTTTGGGGCAGGTGAGCCAGATTTTGATACTCCCCAGTATATTTGTGATGCGGCTCGAGAGGCTCTCGAGATAGGTTTTACCAGATACACACCGGTTTCCGGTTATGAAGATATCAAAGAAGCTATAGTTTATAAATTCAAAAATGATAATGATTTACTTTATAAAAATGATCAAATTATAGTTTCCAATGGAGCAAAGCATTCTCTTTTTAATACCTTTCAGGCCATTTTAAATCCAGGTGATGAGGTCATAATACCTGTTCCCTACTGGGTAACTTATCCAGAAACTGTGAAAATGAGCGGAGGTAAACCGGTATTTTTAGAAACTAATGAAAAAGATAACTTTAAAATAAATATTGATAAATTTAAACATATTATTAATAAAAAGACAAAAGCACTAATATTGAACACTCCCAGCAATCCTACTGGAAGCATTTATACACAAAAGGAATTAGAAAAGATAGCTGATATTGCTGTAAAAAATGAAATTGTTGTTGTTTCAGATGAAATTTATGAAAAATTAATTTATGATGAAAAAGAACATGTAAGTATAGCAGCCATTAATGATGACATAAAAGATTTAACAATTGTAATTAATGGTGTTTCTAAGGCTTATGCTATGACCGGTTGGAGAATTGGTTATGCAGCAGGACCAAAAGATATTATCAAAATAATGACTAATATACAAAGCCATTCAACTTCAAATCCCAATTCCATAGCTCAGTATGCGAGTAATGCTGCTTTAAGAGGCGACCATAGTTTTATGAATGGAAGAAGGAATAAATTTATTGAGCGAAGAGACTATATGTATAAAAAAATCAATTTAATACAAGGGATTTCCTGTTTGAAACCAGAAGGAGCTTTCTATATTTTAATGAACATAAAAGAGATAATAGATGGTGGGGAAATAGATGGTTCGTTTAGTTTTGCTGAAAAATTATTGGATAAAAAAAGAGTTGCAGTTGTACCTGGGATTGCATTTGGAGTTGATAATTTCATTAGACTTTCTTATGCTAATTCTTTGAATAATATCAAAGAAGGTCTTAATAGAATAGAAAAGTTTGTAAATGAAGTTCAATAAACATCTTTTTATCTAAATGTCTCAAGAAAACATCATCCCAATCTAGTTTTTGATGAGGGTTGAGTAGTTGCCATATAGTATAAGTTATGGAAACAATAATTCAAATTAAGAGCCTTAAATTTACTCCATCTGATATTGCTGGAGAAAATTTGAGGCTTATTATTTTTTGCTAATTTTTTTGTTTAAAGCTTTCCTGTGTCTATCAAGTTAAACTTTCTTTCACGGGGTAATATTTTGATTTCGAAGTCTTTATGTTGTCCAGGAGCAACATCAAATATATATTTTGTTTTCTTTAGAGTATGATTTTCAGGAATAGTTCCTCTATTTTTTATGATTAATTCCCATATACCCGGCCTTAGATTTTTAAAATGAAATTTTCCAAAAGTATCGGTATGTCTAATAATATATTTATCATTTTCTTTATTTTTCAAAATAATCTGCAGGTTTTTTAAAAGATGATCTGAATATAATTTTTTGCTTTTAATAATTTTAGAATAATTATAAACTACAGCTTGACCAGAAACTGAACATCCTTGTACAGTTTTCAAAATAATTTTTTTATTTTCATTTGCTTTGATGGTAAATTTAATAGGAAGATTTTTTTTAAATATTTGATTTTGTTTCATACTACTTAAGTCTATATTTAAATAATGAATTCCCGGTTTCAGTTGATTAAATATAAAATAACCATCTTCATTGGTAACAGCAGTACGTTCGGATATTTTTACAATTATGTCTTTGATACCACTCTGCTTTTCTTTATTGGAAGTATATATACGGCCCCTAATTTTGCCTGTTTGTTTTCTAATTGTAGGCAAAGCAAAAGAAAAATTTTGAATATATTCTACCTTAAAAATACATTCGCTATCCTCTTTTTTGGATTTAATATAAGTTCCCTTTAATTTGAATTGACTATTAAAATCTTTAAGCGAATTATGTAGTTCAAGAGAGATAATATTTTTGCTGTTTTGTTGATTGAATTTATTATCTACTTTAGACTTATAAGCATAATTTAAAATGATATTATTAGTTTTATTAATAGCAAGATCAGCACTAACATTTAATAAAATATATCTATTTTTGTTTTCGAATTTGTTTTCATAATAAATACTATAAAATTGTTTGTCATATATTTCATAGGTTCCTTTTAGGCTAATTAAGCTTTGTGAAATTATTTTTTTAATAAGATGGTTATTAGTTTTAGTATTTGAATATACTACTTTAAGTTCACCATTATCAAAATGATGTTTATATTTTATTTTCCAATTTGTTCTTTGCTCAAAAAAATCTGGATTAAATCTAAGATCTTTAGTCCATAGGTTATTATAAATTAAATCCAGATTTGAATTTTTATCATGATATTGAGTAAAAATTTTAGTACCACTTTCTTTTTTTAATGGTTGGTTTAAATTTAAATTCAAATTATTATTAAACTTTTTAAATATGCCGTTTATAGATAAATTATTTAACGGAGAATAACTAAAATTAAATAGAAGGCGTTTACAGTCAGATATTCTACCAAGAAATTTAGGGTCAGAATAAAGATATTTTAACTGATAATTTAAATTACCATTATTTCCAGTAAGTTTTCCGTAGTAAGCATGATTTGTTCCATGTGTTAAATCTTTAGCATACTCTAATTCAAAAATATTGTTGAGCATTTCAATTTTACTGTTCAAACTTAATATATTAATTTGCACATCATTTATTATTTTATGGAAAAAACTGCTTCTAAAATTAATATTATTCAGATATTGGTAGTCACAGATAGCTGCCCAACTCATATCGTCATCATCTTTACTTTTTTGGTGATATGTTTTTAAAAAAATATTATTTTTTTCAACTTTTACTAAAAACCCCTTTCCTTTTTTTTGTTTTTCAGTTAAGTCAGTGGCTGTAAAATAGTTATTACCTATTTCTAAAGCCGCATTATTATTCCAGTATTTTAATTGGTAATTACCTTTGAAGTTAGAATACTTATTAGATTTTTTCAATAAATCTTCTGTTTTTAATTGCATAGATAGCCAATGATTTTTGTCTACATCAATTGGATTTAAAGTACTGAGATCAAAATTAATATCTAACTGTTTATCATAAGAAAAAATGACATCCAAATCAAATGGTAAATTTATATAAGCTTCATCTTTACCGGAAACACGGTTCAGGACTTTTACAGAAGTATGAATAGTTTTTGATATGACTTTTTTATTGTTATATGAACATTCAATGTTCAAATTTATTTTATGAGTTTTTGAAGTATTGATATGGGGATTCGTTTTTACTTTAACATTAAAAAGACTTATTTCATTAGGAGACAATTCAATATATTTTTGACTGAGTTTATTTATATAAGAGGGTTGATCATGACATTTTATATTTATATTCAGAGCAGCATTACTTCTATTGTTGATTGAACAACCTATTATATAATTATCACCTGCTATAACTCGATCTGGAGATTTTATAATAAAAGCTTCTAGATCAAAATTTAATTTGATTTTAAGCTGTAATTTTTTTTCTGCTATTATATTATTATCTTGATCTATCAAAATATATTTGATAGTGTATGTTCCTTTTTTTATATTATGTGGTATATGTAGGTTTAATAGTTCAACCTTACTTTGTTTAGGTTCTAGATTGAAACTAGACTCAAATGTAAGAGTTTTAAATCCTGCTGGAAGAATAACTTTTGTTTCTAAATGTATAGCTTTTTTGTTTTGGTTATTGATTAAAAAACTTAGTGTCAAATTATTTCCGGGTAATGTTTCCAGCAGATCTGGCTCAACAAGTTCAATTTTGACTTGATTATTATCGGCTTTTATGTAAAGAGAAAAAGCCAATAAAAATAGTGTTATTAAAATAACTGTTAAAAAGAGCAGATGATTTTTTTTCATAAAAATTCCTTTCTTTACTACAAAGCATATTAATGAAACTTAGGTAAATTATTAAACAAAATTTAAAAGTATAGATATAATTATTAATTATTTCTATATTTACCACTTTAAAATTATACTTATCAACTAATTCATTGATAGAGTCTAAAATAGCCAATTCCACCCTACCCTTATTTAAGGAGAGGGTTTTCTTGGCTATTATTTGATAAATGTAAAATATATTTTTAAAGTCTCATAGTATACTGGGCCCCCCACAGTTGATCACATCCTCCATCGAGTATGAGAAGACCCTGGTAAGTGCCCGATTGTATGTCTTTTAATGGTATTGTCATTTTGGATATTGTTCCGGGATAAAGACCGCTTAAAGGACCTTTAAATACCGCACATCTACTACCACTATCGTCAAATAGTTCTAGAGTAGATTTGAGTTTGATCCAAAGATCACCTGTATTTTTGAGATGAACTTCAAGCATTCTCTCCCCGTCTTTTTTAATTAAACGACGGTTTATTATTTTGAGGCTTTTTTCCCCCGTGTTTTTAATATGTGTTCTAAATTGGACAGCGTAACGAATAATATGTTGTAGTCCAATTTCTATCTCATCTTCTTTCTCTCTCACAGATATTTTCTGCTTGGGGTTAAGTGGTTCAATCATCAGCAGGCTCCAGTATGTACCCTTTAGATGAGCATTAGGAACAGTAATGGTATATGAGATATTATATTCACTTTTCGCCGGTATGATTATATTATTGTCAGGATTAAATTTTATCCAGGTAGAATTAGAACGTTCCAGATGGCCTGGATTCAAGTATTTTGCTCCATCAATAGTTGGATAATAATCATTTTGATAAATACGGACTTGAGCTGGTTGTTCACCTTTGTTTTTAAGGACAATTGTACCTTCTATTAATCCCCCCCTATTTACTATATATTCTCTGGTTAACGAACCTTTTAAAGTTACCCCTGCAGCAAACAGGTTTATTGAATAAAGAACACTAATTATTATAACAAAATAAAGTAGTCTAGAAATTTTTAAATTATTAAAACAAGTCATAGGCTATTCCCCCAATATTGATTCACATCAGATAATAGATTATTAAACTTATTAGATATTGATATAGCAAATATAGCCTCTTTATTTAAATAATAATGAACTTTACAAAAGCATTTTGTTAATAACTCCCATAAATAATACTATATATCTAAATTTTTAAGAAATCTCATCTTGGATGGTGTAAGTAATATTAACTGAACTGTTGCTGGAAGCTCTTACGTTTTCTATATTTGTTATCCCCACTTCATAAATTAGCTGACTTGTTTTACTTTCGCTTTCTATGCTTGTTACGAAATCAGAAGCTTGATCATTAATAATAACATCTGAAAGTATTTCTGAAGGCCCACTTACATCATTAAGCGATACCCTTAATTTTAAACCAGAGGGTATATCTGTGGCTTGAACTGTAATTGTATTTTTTTTATTTTGAGTAACAATAGATACCCAAGTTAACTCACTTTCACTAATGCTAAAAGCTTTCCATTCGTTTGTAAGACTATCACCTGACCAATCGGCACAACTAATTGTTACCGAGTCACTTCCTGTTATACTAAGATCAGCTACTTCATCCACAGTTATTTCTATGTCATGAGAAGCTGTATTACTTTGAGCTTCTAAGGTTGTACAAAGTCCCAGTAAGATCACTACAGATAATAAAAGAATAATACTTTTTTTCATAAATAAATCCTCCTCAAATATTTTCGTATAAATCGAAACCTAAATTGACAGTTTTTAAAATGGGTAATTTAATTTTAGTGTAGTTATATATTTAAACATTTTGCTTCATAAAATATTAAATAAACATTGATCTTGATCTATATAAACAGGTTTTTTAGGCCTGAAATTTTTAAATTCTCTTTAAACTTTATAACTACTAAATTTATTTTATTAATGTTTTTGATATTTAGCTAAAATTTCTCAGGAAAATGTCATCCTAATCTTGTTTTTGATTAGGATAGAGTAGTTGACTTTAATGTGAGAAAATGAAATTATTATATTTAATTAATAAAAATGGAAAAATGGTAACATGTAATAAAAAATATCTCCTATTTGATATGTTGTGTTATGTGTCTAAAACAGTATCATAATAAATTTTGATAAACTCATAAGGATTAAGGATGGGTTAAACCCATCCTTTAGGAATGAAGTCTTACTATTTTCTAGTTTGAGGGCTAGATATATGAAGGGGTTTAATCTAAAAAGCCCCCATAATTTTTTGTATTTATTAATTTAAAAATTGCTTGTAAGCATCACTTTCAAGATAGTTTTTCTTCGATTTTGAATGAATTGATAAAAATTTTCAGAACATGAAATAATATACTAATGTAAAATTATATTTTTTTTGGGAATTCAGATTTAAGTTATTTTAGAAATTATAAGCAATTTTTATATGCTATGTATAAGTTTTTAAATAAGGATCTATTGTGAGATTTTATTAGGTTTTTAATACATTTTCTATCCATGCTTTACTTAATCTTTTATTGTTTCATTGATAATTTTGTCATATTTAGAGAAACAAATATTTTATCAGAAATCCAATTAAATATGTATAACATAATAAAAGGAATATATAAGAAGTGTTCTTTTTATTATTTGTGTGATTTACATTATTTTAATCATACAATACATAAACAAAATTTACTATTTTTCTTTTGTCCACATTAATTAATGACATTTTAAAATTGAATAGATATTTTTATTTTGTTATAATAAAAACTAAATATATTTTATTTTTTTTGTCACTGTATTTGGAGGTTAATATGAACACAGATATTAAATATAATCAAAATGTTTTGTTTGTTGATGATGAAGAAATTATATTAGATACAATAAAACGAAAATTAAAGAAATATGATTTTAAGTTGTTTTTTGCAAAAACAGGTCATCATGCATTGAGAATATTAGATGAAAAAGATATTGCAGTAATCGTTGTTGATCTAAATATACCTGAGTTTACAGGGGTCGAATTACTCAAGATTATCAATAATGGATATCCCAATCTTGTGAAAATAATATTTTCGGTTTATACGGATGTAGGTTTGATTTCAAGTTTTTCTGAACAAGAAATATATCAATATATACCAAAAAATAGGGTAAAGAAGGAACAAGGATATAAGATAGAAATAATTCCAATTATCTCTAATGCTATTGAGAAATACAACCTCGTTTACGAAAATAAATCACTTAAAAAAGAATTGAAAAAAACAAAGAATTAATTCAAAGGAGTAAAAGTGTGGATGAAATAAAAAAGATAAGACACAAAAAATTAATTTATGAGTTATTAAATTCCACTCAATATTTAACCACTGCACGAATTGCAAACAAGCTTAATGTCTCAAAAAGAACGATCAGAAGAGATTTAGATCGGTTAAAAAATTATTTTAAAACGAATGGTGCAAAATTAATAACAAAACCTAATAAAGGGATATATTTGCAGGTTGTTCAGGAAACAAGGATAAAGTTAAAAGAAAAAACTTTTGATTATGAAAGCAATGAAGTTTTTAGTTTTCAAAAAAGGCATGATCTTATTATACACAAGCTATTTTGTGAAGAATATTTTAAAAAAGAAGGGTTGCTTGAGCTTTTTAATATAAGTGAATCTACTTTTTATAATGACTTGACAAAGGGTAGAGATACTTTTGATCAATATAATTTAAAACTAAAGATAAGTTCTAATGGCAAAATTACTATTAATGGCAGTGAACTTTATAAAAGAATATTGATAACCAACACTTTACTTAATCTTGTTGATGAGGAGGATAAAAAGGATATAATATATCTATTAGAGAATAATATCAACTTAAGAGTTTATGGAAATAAATATATAAAAAAACATTGCATAGATATTGATTTTAGAAAAATTAGATCATTCATAAAAAGTATTGAAAATGAACTGGGTGTAATTTTTAATTCAAATTCTATTTTATATTTAGTTTTTTATACTGCAGTAGGCATTAATAGGATAAATAAAAACCATAATATAAAAACCGCGCCTCAAGATATTATAGATTTAAAAACATATCCTAATTATAATTTTATCAAGGAGATTACAAAAAAAGCTGTAAATGAATTTTATATTAAATTGAATGAATATGAAATAATAGCCTATATATTACAAATATGGAGTCTGCGCAGTCACAAAATAAATTATAATGCTCTGTCATTAGAGAAAGTTATTAAGCCTCAAATAACTGAAACAGCTCAAATTATTATGAAAAAATTTAAAGAAAATATTTTAATTAAGATAGAAGACAAAAAATTATTCAAGGAATTGGCCTTGTTTATACGATCAATATTTGTCCGATATCAATATGATATATATTCCTTTAATAATATAAATATTAGCGAAGTTGAAATAGAAAGAATTAAAAGAAACAATCCTTTTGTTTTTGGACTTGCTAATAGCTTCAAAAAAATTATAGAAGAAAGCTTGCAAATAAAGATCAAAGAAAGTGAAGTCATGTACATTGGTTTATTGTTTTTATCGGCGGTAGAGATGAACAAGGTAAATTTAAAGGCCTTATTGATATATAATAACAGTATACCAGTTGCTAGAATTATGATTAATAGATTAGAAAACAAATTTCCAAATTTAGATCTTTCATGTTATTACTTTAACAAACTTGAAATTGAAATTGTAAAACAATTTGATCTTGTGATATCATCACGTTATTTTGAGAAACTCCCTCATGCAGTTGTAATTAGTCCTTTAGTTACAATCGAGGATACAAAAAGGATTAAAGATAAGATAAATGTTGTTACTGATATTAAAAGATTGACTTAGTAAATTATAAACATAATTTTTGTTTTTGTGGGAATGGTTCATATGAAGAAAAAATATTTCTTATTAAAATTAGGTTCCGGATTAATGATTATTTTATTATTAAGTTTAATATTTTCTATTTATCTAAATAATCATTCAATAGAAAAATATCTACTAGAGGATATAAAAGAAGAAGCATTATTATTAAGCACTGGACTTGATTGGACAATTGCCCAATTATTATCAAATAACAAACATGAATTTATTCAAAGGTTAATAAATCAGTTAGGAGCCCATCATAAAATAAAAAATATTAAACTTTTCAATACAAATTATAGAATTTTAGCATCTAATGATGAACAGGAGATTAATCAAATTATTAGAGATGAGCTTGTAAAGAAAATCTTTCAAGAAAAAGAGTTAAAAGTTATTAACGAAAATTTAGAAGAGAATATATTTGAAATGGCAATTCCCATTTATGAAGATAACTATAATTCTATAAGTAAAAGTAATATCAAAAATGTTTTATTTATTAGGCTTAATATTAGTAGGATAAATAACATTGCTTATGTTTTTAATAAAACCGTTGGTATAAATAATCTGTTTGTTTTCTCTTTTTTTCTGTTATCAACAATTGTACTGTTTATCACTTTAATATATAAACCCTTATATAAATTAAATATTGGGACAAATTTAGTTGCAGCCGGTCAATATGATAAGAAGATAGAGATCAGTCATAATGATATTTTCGGGACTCTTGCCAACAACTTCAATAAAATGACCCATAAAATTAAAATTAGAAATGAGAAGTTAACAAAAGCCAAAAAGAAAGCAGAACAGTCTAATGCTGCTAAAGCTAAATTTTTAGTTAGGATGAGTCATGATATAAAGGCACCTTTGAATAGTATAATGGGTTTTACTAGTGTTTTATTAGATAAAAAAGAGTATGATGATAAAAAGCTGCAAATTATTAATAAATCAGCTCGATATTTGAATAATTTAATAAATGATGTACTTGATAATTCCCGCATAAATTCTAATAAAATTAAATTTAAAAACGAAATATTCTCACCTATAGAGATTTTAGAAGATATTGCTGGCATGTTTGATTATGAGAAAACCAAAGATATAAAGTTCATGTATATATTTGATAATAATTTGCCGGAAATTCTCAGAGGAGATGTGGACCGGATTAAACAGATAATAATTAACTTATTAAGCAATGCCTTCAAGTATACTAATAATGGCAATATTTTGCTGAAAGCATATTATAATTATGATGAAAATAAATTATATGTAAAAGTTAAAGATACGGGAATTGGTATATCTAAAGAAAAACAGAAAATTATATTTGATAGCTTTGAAAAGGGTTATGAATTTAATAAAAAAAATTTTGATAACAAAGGACTAGGCTTAGGTTTGGCAATAAGTAAACAGCTTACTGATTTAATGGGAGGGGATATAGTTTTAGAGAGTGAAAAAGATAAAGGGTCATTATTTATCTTGCGATTACCCTTTAAAAACACTCGGGATAATAAAAATATAGAACCAGCAAATGATGAAAACTATCAATCAAAAATAGAATATGAAATAGTATTTAGCGGTGATTTCAAATTAGATATTCTAATTGCAGAAGATGACAGTTTAAATCAAGAATTGATATTTGAATATCTAAAAGATACTGATTTTAATTTAAAATTTGTTGTAAACGGTCTTGAGGTTCTTGTTGAATTAAAGAAACAAAAATTTGATTTTTTGTTATTAGATATTGCTATGCCTGTTTTGAATGGTTTGGAAGCTATGAGGAAATTGAGAAGTAAGGGCAATAACATTTACACCATAGCCACTACAGCTTATAAACATCAAGAAGATATAAATAAAATAATCAAAGCAGGCTGTAATAATTATATTACCAAACCTATTTCAAAGGAAAAGTTATATAAAGCTATTAATTTAGCGATTAAGTCCATCTAGAAAATTTGCAAATAATATTAAAAAAATAGAATTATAAATATTGTTCTTGTAACATTGGAAAAGTAGGCACATTTTTTTATAGAAGGGACTATAGAGGTTTATTTTAATTATAAACCATATTTGAGCAGAGTAGCAAAAAATAGGCAGATGATTTTTTAATTATAATAAGGGGTTAATATAAAGCAAGATATATATTGAGAAAAACCCCCAAGAACTTTTACTACTATGGTCAGTAAATCAGATATGATTGTTAATGAATTTCGAATGTCTTATGAAAAGTTAAATCAATCAAAAAAATATAATAAAAAGAAAGTATTGATATCAAAGAGATATATAATTCTGATATTTTCAATACACTTTTTAGTAATTAAAATCACTAATATTAAGGGGTGTTGAATAATTTTTAATAAGAACATAGATGCAGAAGAGCTGGTAATGGAATGGATTAATAAAGATGCGGAAATAAGTGATATTGTAAAAAAAGGTATAAGATCACTGCCTCAAAGAGTAAATAAATTAAAAGAAGCTATCAAAGATAAAAATGTAAAAAAAATCAAATATTATTCTCATAATTTAAAAGGTATCGCGAGTAATTTACATATGGAAGAAATATATTTATTATCAAAACAACTTTGTGAAGAGGCACAAAAAGAAAAATATAATAAAAAAAACATTGATAAAATACTAACAGATATAGAAACTATTTGTTTTAATATTCCTAATTATTATCTTAAAAAATAAAAGCAAAATTATGATAACCGCGTCATTATTGATCCTTCATCACTGTTTTTAATAAAGCAATTAAAACAAATGATATATTATAAGCAAGTCCAGATTTTAATTTAAACGAGATTGGATATAAATAATGAATGACTTGTTCTGTATTGCAATGTGTTTTATAATAAAGATAATAAATTATAAAGTGGGAGGGAATGAAGTGAAATCTTTTAGAGAGTATTTGTGGTTTAATACCGACCGAAGATTAGAACTGATAAATATAACTAGTGAAGTCAAAAAAATAGTTAAAGAGAGTGGGATAAAAGAGGGCTTATGTTTGGTAAATGCTATGCATATAACAGCTAGTGTGTTTATAAATGATGACGAATCAGGTTTGCATAATGATTATAAAAAATGGCTGGAAGAACTCGCTCCTCATGAACCCATTTCTCAATATGAGCATAACGGTTTTGAAGAAAATGCTGATGCCCATCTAAAAAGACAGGTTATGGGCAGAGAAGTTGTGGTTGCTATTACAAAAGGTGGATTAGACTTCGGGCCATGGGAACAGATTTTTTATGGTGAGTTTGATGGAAAAAGAAGAAAAAGGGTACTTGTGAAAGTGATTGGTGATTGATGCTGCTCTCAATAGAAAAAATCATTTCATCTTTAATAACATTACCAGGCTTGTTTTTATTATTTAATATCATGATTTTGCTATATCTTATTACCAAAACAAAATCTTTTATTATAAAATTAATGTCTCTATTTATTGTTTTGTTAATGGTGATTACATTCACAGCTCTTGGCATTCATTTATTAGTGATGCCGCTTGAAAATTTTGCTGCAGAAATTGACGATTTTAATAAAGCGGAAATCAAAAAAATACCGGTTGTAGTTTTAGGTGGGGGGAGCCATTATGGTGAAAGTGAGAGCCAAGATGAACTTTCTTCCATTAGTCTTGCTAGAATGATAAAGGGGATTATGATCGCTCAAAAAAATGAGATGCCCTTAATATATTCCGGTGGGGCCGGTATTGGATATGAAGGTGTTGATATAGATAATATTGTTTCTGCTGTGGCAAAAAACTTTGAAAATATTAACTTGATTTTAGAAAACAAAGCTAGAACTACTTATGAAAACGGTTTAGAGATAAGAGAATGGTTAAAAGAAAACCAATATCAAAAGATTTATCTTGTTACTTCGGCCAACCATATGCGAAGGTCAGTAGCTGTATTTGATAATTTAAATATAGAATATTTTCCTGTTGTATCTAATTACAGCTATAGCCACAAACTATCCTGGCTAGACTATTTACCCAATAGAGGAGTTCTTGAAGCAAACTTACAGGCTGTGCATGAGTGGATAGGTCTATTATGGTATAAAGTGAATGACAGAATATAATAATTGGGAGGTTATTAGATGAGTGCAGATCTACACATCCACACTATATACTCAGATGGTAGTTATTCACCCCAGGAGATCATCAATCGAGCAGTGAATATTGGATTGAATACAATTGCTATTTCAGATCATGACACCTTAAAGGGGATCAAACCGGCTTTGGAATATGCAGAAAACAAGAAAATTGAGATAATTCCTGCAATAGAATTTTCAACTTTTAAAGGAAATGCTGAAATTCATATCCTGGGATATTTTATTAATTATGAAGATCCCCTTTTAATAAAAAAGGCGGAAGAGATTTTTGATGCTAGATTAATAAGAGCTAAGAAAATGGTTGAACTTTTAAATCAAAGAAATATAAAAATAAAGTTTGAAGAGCTAAGAAGAATTGCAGGTAATGATTATATTGGTAGACCCCATATTGCCCAATTAATGGTCAGAAAAGGTTATATAGAACAGATGAAAGATGCTTTTTCAGATCAATATATTGGCAATGGGGGAGAAGCTTATGTAAAAAAATACAAGATAAGTCCTAAAGAGGCTATAAAATTGATATTAAAAAGTGGAGGTTTACCGGTATTGGCTCATCCTGTGTTTATCAATCATGGTAATCCCATGCGAAAGGCAGGAATCAATAGATTAAAAGAAGCTGGGCTTTTAGGTTTAGAGGTTTACCACTCCAAACATAGTAAAGACGATGTAAAATTTTATAAAAATATTGCCGAAAAGCTAAATTTGTTAATAACAGGCGGTTCTGATTTCCACGGTGAAAATTCACCGGGTGTAAAGTTAGGGGATGTAATCCTTAAAGATTACTATGTTGAGAAGCTAAGAAAAGTAAAGTAATTTTTTTTGAACTATAAGAGGATTATAGGAGTGTTTACAGTATATATTATAAGAGTGTTACGAACAGGAGGTATTAATACAAATAATGATAGCTGCTCATGGTGGTAAATTGGTTAATAAAATAGTAAGTAATCAGCAAAAGGCTGATATTTTAGAAGAAAAAGAAAATATGTTTCACCTTAAACTTGATAAAAGTGATTTAGTAGAGACAGAAAATATTGCAACAGGTCTTTATAGCCCTATTGAAGGATTTATGAATAAAGATGACTATAAAAGCGTAAGGGATACAATGAGATTATCTGATGGCACTATTTGGACAATTCCTATAGTTTTAGGTGTTGACAAAAAAGAGGCTGCAAAGATCAAAAAGGGCCAAAGGATTGCACTGACAGATTACTCAGAAAAAATTTATGCAGTGATGGATGTAGAAGATATTTATACTTATGAACAAGAAAAAGAAGCTGAAATGATATATAAGACTCAATCAGAAAAACATCCAGGTGTTAAAAATGTTTATAAAAGAGGTTGTTATCATCTAGGGGGTGAAATACATCTTTTAAGGCGAATTAAGCATGATAAATTTAATCAATATCGGATGGACCCTACAGAAGTAAGGAATTATATCAAAAACAAAGGATGGGAACGCGTGGTTGGTTTTCAAACCAGAAATCCTATCCACAGGGCACATGAATATTTGCAAAAGTGTTCTTTAGAGATTACTGATGGTCTACTTTTATCTCCCTTAGTGGGGGAGACCAAAAGCAGCGATATACCTGCAGATTATAGGATAAGAAGTTATGAGGTTGTTATGGATAAAATATATCCTAAAGGAAGGGTTTTTCTGTCAGTATTCCCTGCTGCTATGAGATATGCCGGGCCAAAAGAAGCTGTATTTCATGCTTTATGCAGAAAAAATTATGGATGTACACATTTCATAGTTGGAAGGGATCATGCCGGTGTGGGTGATTATTATGGGACATATGAAGCACAAAATATGTTTGATAATTTTTCTCAAAGTGAAATAGGAATTATACCCTTAAGATTTGAATATTCTTTTTATTGTAAAAAATGTAAGTCAATGGCGACAACAAAAACTTGTCCACATAGTAGTAAAGAACATATAGGATTGAGTGGAACAAAAGTAAGAAAACTAATTAGAGAGGGAAAGAGGCCTCCAGAGGAGATGACCAGACCAGAGGTTGCTGATATATTAATAAAAGGCATGAGCAATCATAAATAATATAGATTGAAAGGAGCAATTATCACAGTGAATAAGCGAGCAAAAGGTGTTACTGTTTGGTTTACAGGTTTAAGTGGAGCTGGAAAGACAACTGTTGCTTTAGAGGTAGAAAAGAGGTTAACTGAACAAGGTTATTATATTCAAAGATTGGATGGAGATATTGTTAGAGAAAAATTAACGGGAGATCTAGGGTTTTCTAAAGAAGATAGAAATAAAAATATAGAGAGGAATACTTTTGTTGCAAAGATTTTGACTGATAATGATGTAATCACTTTATGTTCGTTCATTTCTCCTTATGAATCTGCTAGAAATTATGCCAAAAAAGAAATAATGCAGGTGGGAGAATTTATTGAAGTGTTTGTAGATCCTCCATTAGAAGTATGTGAGAAGAGGGATGTCAAAGGACTGTATAAAAAGGCAAGAGAAGGGAAAATAGAAAACTTTACGGGTATATCTGATCCTTATGAAAAACCCAAAAAACCTGATATAATCTTAAAAACTGATCAGGAAACTGTAGAAGAAAGTGCCCAAATTGTTATTGATCATTTGGAAAAAAGAGGTATTTTATAACAATAATTATTAGATTTGGAGGTTTTAACTGTGGGAGATAATAAAGCAACTATTAAAATCCCCCGAAATTTATACAATAATTTGAATCAAATTATTGAAGATTCAGGTTTTAATAGTGTAACTGAATTTATAGTATATGTTTTGAGGGATTTAGTTTCAAACCAGAAAATAAAAGATAAAAATATGAGTAATAGAAAAGAAAATTTATCGAACTATGAGATTAAAATGATTAAAAAGAGATTAAAAAGCCTTGGTTATTTGGATTAAAAATTTAATCTTCACACAATATATGATATAATTTAAATTAATATATTATAAGCAGAAAGGTGGGAGTGCTAAATGGATTTTTTTATTGATACTGCAAATCTAGAAGAAATCAAAACGGCTGCTAACTTTGGAGTTATTGACGGAGTTACAACTAATCCATCCCTTGTTTCTAAAGAGGGAGATATAGATTTTCACACCAGGATAAAGGACATATGTGAAATAGTCGATGGCCCTGTAAGCGCAGAGGTTTTAAGCATTGATACAGAGGGTATGATTGAAGAGGCAAGAGAACTTGCTCAGCTTGCTTCCAATGTAGTAGTAAAAATTCCAATGACTATCGATGGTTTAAAGGCTGTCAAAACTCTATCTAAAGAGGGAATAAAGACAAATGTAACTTTGGTATTTTCAGCTAACCAGGCACTTTTGGTTGCTAAAGCAGGAGGCACTTATGCTAGCCCATTTATTGGTAGATTAGATGATCGAGCCCATGAGGGTATGGATCTAGTGAAAAATATGAGAACAATTTATGATAACTATGATTTTGAAACAAAAATATTGGCTGCTAGTATAAGACATCCACTTCATGTCAAATATGCAGCATTGGCAGGTGCTGATATTGCAACTATACCATATAGTGTAATTGAAAAAATGGCCAAACATCCTTTAACTGATTCAGGGCTGGAAAGTTTTTTGAATGATTGGAAAAAGTTGCAGGAACAAAAATAAATTTTCATATAAATAATTAAAACAGACTTAAACCGGTGAGTTTTCCACCGGTTATTTTTGTACAAATCGAGTTTATATATTATAATATACTTACCAGATAAAAAAAGAGGTATATATTATGAGAGTTTTACAGAAAGCTATCAGGATCATTCAATTTTTTCGAGATAAAAATGTCCCGTTTCATAAAAAATTACTTTTAGCCATACCACTGCTGTATTTAATTATTCCTTATGATTTTATTGGCGATTTTTTCCCCTTGGTAGGTCAGTTAGATGATATTGCTGTTTTTGTAATAATGTGGCCTTTCTTAAGCAGCATGATGAATGAATACCAGGGTCCGGATAATGATGAACAAGGCAATATAGACAAATCTGATTCTATAGATTTAAATAAAAATGATTATGAAATAGATTAGTGTATGTTTAAAACCCGGGAGGGTTCTTTTTCTTATGGGGACAAAAATAGGAACCCTACTAGGGTTCCTATATAACTGCAAGTTATTTTTTTATCCGCAGTGTGACCAACCGCAGTTTCTACAGACTGAACAACCGCCTTCATGTTCTAACTCATGTCCACATTCAGGACAAACAGATCCGTTTGTATAGGAATCCACTTTTTGATTTATTTGAGGAGTGCCCTCTTCCTCTGTATCTTCTGCTTCAATATCCATATTGAACTTTTTATGAATCTCTTCTTCATCATATTTTTCTAAGGCCCGGCCGATTGCATCTGGACAGGATAAATTGTGTACGTCTTTTCTGATCATGGCTGCTTCACATCTGATACCCCGCAGTTGATCGACAACTTCCTCGATGGCAACACCACTTCTTAAAGCCAGGGAGGCAAGTCTAGAAATTGCTTCTGATTGGGCGTGACAGCCGCCGCCTTTACCTGTAGTGGTAAATACCTCGTTGATACCTTTTGGATCTGAATTAATAGTGATATAGAGTTTGCCGCAACCAATTTTAGTCTTTTCGGTAGTACCGTAAGTTATTTTAGGACGAGGCCTCTTAGTTTTTCTATCATGTTTAGATTGTTCTTCTTCACTGGAGGTTGAAAGAACTTGTTTGCTTCTACTTCCATCTCTATAGATAGTGACGCCTTTACAGTCTAATTCATAAGCCATTTCATATACGTCTTTTACTTCATCGACAGTAGCTGAGTTTTTAAAGTTGACAGTTTTACTTACTGCATTATCGACTGATTTTTGAAAAGCAGCCTGCATCTTAATATGCCATTCTGGCTCGATATCATGGGCGGTTACAAAGATTAACTTTACATCTTCCGGTATTTCATCCATGTGTTGTATAGAATTGTTTTTGGCTACTTTTTTCATTAATTCTTCTGAATAAAAGCCTCTTTCTTTGGCTATTTCTTCAAAGATAGGATGGGTTTCTATTAAAACATCATCTAAGATGTGCCGTTCATAGTTGATAGCAAATAAAGGTTCGATACCACTGCTTACCCCTGCAATAATACTAATTGTTCCAGTTGGAGCAATCGTAGTAGTAGTTGCGTTTCTCATCGGTTTATCATAAACACTATCTTCAATGTTAGGGAAGGAGCCTCTCTTATTTGCTCTATTAGAAGATTCATCATGTGAAACTTCTTCTATGAAGGCCATAATGTCTTCTCCCAATTTAACCGCTTCTTCGCTATTATATGGGATTCTGAGGCGTATTAGAAGATCGCTCCAACCCATCACTCCTAAACCGATCTTTCTATTACCTTGAACCATTTCTTTAATTTTTTCTAAGGGATGGTTATTCATATCAATTACATTGTCTAAAAACTTCACTGTTTTTCTTACGGTATTTTCGAGCTTGTTGTAGTCAATACGATAATTACCATTAACTTTTTTAGTCATGTGGGCAAGGTTAATAGAACCTAAATTACATGCTTCAAAAGGTAATAAAGGCTGTTCACCGCAGTTGTGGATAACAAAGCCATTGCCGATAAAAGAATGAGTAACTGGTTCTGTAAGATCATATACAGTCTCTTTTCCTGCATATTCAATATTTTTAATTTTATCAAACATTTTTTGCTGATGCAGATTGTGGTTGCTTATAATATCTGTTAATTCTTTTTCCTTTCGTTCAAGTAGGAAACCTATTTTTCCAGCAAAAGTATAAAGAGAACCGGAAGATATCTGCAGTTCATACAGGATAACATCAGTCCTGTAGCTGTTTTTTTCGCCGTTAACATTAGCATATGTGAATTTATTATCGGTTGTTTTTCTTGTTCTATTATAAATTCTGGACTTAATACCTAGATTGATTAAAAGCATCTGTACCTGTTTTAATAGTGTCAATGATTTAGAAGTTAGACGGACATAGTAATTTCCTTTATTTTTATCATTAGATACAGTTCCATCTGCTGTAAATAGTCCCTGTAAAAAGCCAGTTACAGCTTCCTTATTAGCAGTGAAGACAGAAGAAGGAACTTCTTTAGAACTTGATTGTGTAGCTTTTACTCCCAGTTTTTTTAAAAAATCAAGAAAAAACTTACTGTGATAGGAGAGATGGAAAGTATCATTTTTCTTTTTGATAGGTTTAATATCTCTGCCGTACATCTGGTCAAGTATTTCTTTGAAGTGTTTTAATAATTGCTGATCATTTTTACTAAATGTAAAACCAACGCGGCAGTTTTTGTTTTCTTTTCTGAGCTCACCTTCTCCAAGGAGGTATCCCAGCACTTGTCCTAATTCTTGCGACCATTCTTGTGGAAAGTTAGATTTATATCTTTTCCCATTTTTTTCTTTAACAGTATTGTTTACTTCAAAGGTTAAATTAGATGAAGTAGAAAAGTTACCTTCATCAGACTGTATTAAAACTTTGTTTTCTCTCTTTAAATCCTGTAGTTCTTTCCAGCCTTTATCTGTAAGAAATTTATGATCAGCAGTAGCCTTGATTTCATAACCGTTTTTAGTAGTTAATCTATAAACATCTTTTTTGCCGTTATTATATATTTTAACAGCTTCCTGCAATTGAGTTCCTTTTTTATTTACATTAGTAGAATATACTGGAATACTACTGTTTACTACTTTTGGTAGAATAGTGGGGATCCGTTTATCAGTTATAACTTTAAAACCTTTTTCCTTATATTCCTCATATAATGTGTCTATACGCATTAAACCATCTTTAGTACTGACTAAAGTATCACCTGTAACACACGGATTTGTGCTTTCTATTTCACCAACACCTGGTGTAGGATTATGACGATTGATTTCATCTAAAAAGATAATACCTGGTTCTCCGTTTTTATGAGCCATATATACGATCTTATCAAATACTTCTCTAGCATTTAATTTGGCAGTAACTTTATTATTATGGGGGTTAACCAGTTCATAAAACTCATCTTTCTCGACTGCCTTCATAAATTCATCGGTAACCGATACAGAAATATTGAAGTTATTTAACATATCTTCATTTTCTTTAGCTGTAATAAAGGCCATGATGTCAGGATGATCAATTCTTAAGATACCCATATTGGCACCTCTTCTTTTTCCACCCTGTTTTACAATATCAGTGGCTTTGTCGAATATCTTCATAAAAGAAAGTGGCCCAGAAGCTACACCACCAGTAGTTTTTACTATATCATTTTTTGGTCTTAATTTAGAAAAGCTAAAGCCGGTACCTCCCCCACTTTTATGTATCAGGGCGGAGTTTTTTAGAGAATCAAAAATTCCTTCCATACTGTCTTCCACAGGAAGAACAAAGCAGGCACTTAGTTGTTGTAAATCATTATCTGCGTTCATTAAGGTTGGTGAATTGGGTAAAAAATCTAAATTAGTCATCAAGTTATAGAAATCTTCTTTATCTTTTTCTACATCTTCCCCATATGCTTTGTTAGCTTCGGCAATATTTGTGGCAACTCGATCAAACATGCCTTCTGGATCCTCAATTAAGCCCCCTTCTTTGTTCCTTTTTAAGTATCTGGCTTCTAATACTTTAAGAGCATTTTGTGTTAAATTTATAGATTTTTCTTCTGACATAAACTCACCTTGTATAATGAACATAGGGAGGAACATTATACTTTCCTTTCTTTAATATTTTCTTATATAATATGATTAGATGCTGTGGATTAGTTTTTCTCACCTACAGCTGCTATCCCTATTATCCAAA
>Ga0209925_1000017_pt1 | contig 76247 bp, 65 predicted proteins | sample SalPonR2_A_D1_MG_FD_185702 | JGI IMG/M metagenome (GOLD analysis project Ga0209925, IMG submission 185702) | Salt pond soil microbial communities from South San Francisco under conditions of wetland restoration - Salt Pond MetaG R2_A_D1_MG... ... | reverse complement strand
GATGTCTTTTCGAAAAACGTAATTGAAGCCTGGCTGGAAAGCAAGAAGAGGGAATGCCAATATATCTATAATCGGCCGACCCCAGATGAATATAAATTGTACTTTGACGTCTAATAGAAATAAAAAAGCGGGTTACTGATTAGTTCGAATACCGCCCTCGTATAAGAAAACTTAAGAATTTAATACTTAACACTTTTTCAAAAGAGGCTTGCTCTTATCTACTGTAAAAATCAAAATCTCGTATTAAGGCTCAGTTAGTCTTTGTGCGGCTATAAATATGGTAAAGCGGGTTATTCGAGATATTCCAATAGCTCTTTTTTGTATAATTTAAAATTTTATGATCTTTTTTAATATTTTTGTTTTGTTGTTTGCAAAAATAGATTCTAATTTCTCTTCTAATTACTTATTTTTGCCTTTAGTATCTTCCTAATAATTGCAGTTAGATTCCCAGTACATTTATGGTGATATAGATTTCGTTTTAAATTGTAAATTTATCCTGTTGTAACAAACCTCAAATATAGCTTATCTATCTTATTTAGACAAAAAAATCTTTAGGTGTTTAACCCTTTTAGATAATATACCGATAAAGCGAAATACCCGGGTAAGGCTCCGATTTTATCCACTATCTCTGTATTTACGAAAGAGACAAATATAAAAAGGCTCCCCTAGATATATAGGAACCTTTTAAAAAGTTTTCTTTTTTATACCTTAATTAAATTGAAAGAGGCCAATCATCACTCCATCTGGATCTTCTATATTAATGAATCTTCCTCCTTTAATCATTACGGGGCCTTCTTTTATCTCAATATTTTTATCTTTTAAAAAATCAATTGTTACATCTAAATTCTCAATTTCAAAACCCATCTTAATTTTTGATTCCTTTTCTTTGCAAGAATTTTTATGGTTTTTATAGGTGATTAACTCCAATTCATAACCTTTGCCATCTTCTAAGAATATGATCTCAACTCCCTCTATAGGTGAAAATCTTCGGGAAAGCTTTAAATTTAATATATCTTTATAAAAGTTAAAAGATTTATCAATATCTGAAACCTCAATAGTATTGAAAATAAAATCCATCAATATCTATTCCTCCCTACATCCTTTCTTATAATTATAATAAAACTTCCAGCTTTTTAAATTAAATCCTGGTTTTTTCAGATACTCTCTGTATTTTCTTTTCAGATAATGTAACTAAAACTACAGATATCAAAATAAATAGACTGCCCACAAAATGATACCAAGCTAAAAACTCATTTAAAATTACTATACCAACTATAAGGCTGGTAATCGGTTCAAAAGTGCTGAGTATAGAAGCAGCTGTTGCAGTAATATATTTTAGACCTATTTGAATAGAGACCATGCCGAAGATGTTACAAACTAATGCTACCATAACAGTGCTTAATAATCCTATATAATTATATTCAAAACTTAAATTTCCAGAAATCAAAGTCAAGAAAAATACGATATAGGTATTAAATAAGGAAAGATAAAAGGTAATTACAAAACTATTCATTTGTTTTATATTACTATTAGCTACTGTCAGTATATAATACGCGTAGAGAATACCGGAAATTAAAGCCAGCCAAAAACCTATCATGCTGATATTAGAAAATGAACCAAAACCTATTAAAAAATATATCCCTATAATTGATAAAATAAGAGCCAAAACCTTCTTGGCAATAATTTTTTCTTTATATATAAACACGGAAGCTACCATTACTACTACGGGGTAAATAAAATGCAAGGTCATAGCCAGACCGGTTGACATATACAAAAAGGATATATAGAGAGTTATCAACATAATAGAATAACCAAAAAAACTCAATTTCAAAAGTGTTATATATTGAGCTTTAGTTGCTTTAATATCAATATTATATACTTTTATCAATATAAATAAGGCTACTGCTGCAAACAATGATCTGTATAGGGTAAAACTAAATGGGTTAAATCCATTAGCATAAGCCACCTTAGCAAAAAAAGCCTGGAAGCCAAAACTCATAGCTGCAAATATTGTTAGTATAATTCCTTTTGTTTTATTCATCATATATTCACCTGTGCTTTAAATAATAAATTTAATGTCAAATAAATACTTATCTGTTATTTAGTTTCGTTTAAAAAAATTGCGCTTTATTTGCATAATCTAAGATAAATTGAATAATCGCGATTATATCTTTCACTATTCTAAATTCTCTAAGTATTCATTTAATCCTTTAAATAATTTATAATTAATCACATTTCTAACTTATATGTTATATAAAATTCCTCAAGAAATTTATGATGACAGAATGAGTAGAAGAAGCAAGGATTAAAAGGTTTGTAATTTCCTTCAAGATTACTGCCTGTTATGTTGCTTATACAAACAGTTAAAAGCAGACTTAAATTTCTCTTTTATAAAAATTCCAATTTATAGAAATAAATTTCACTATTTTATAATCTAGCACTTAAAGGTTGAGATTATCTGCTTTAAATTACCTCTAAGTGCTAATTTATTTTTGTTTTAGATCACTTATCTGTTTAGCTGTTAAATACTTCTTTTTTATCTTAATCATATTATTTAAAATAAGATATGGATTAATTATCTATTGAATTTAATTCCTTAGATCTTAAAGCCGCTTCTTTTACAGCATCAATTAAAATACCCCTGATCCCATGTTTTTCTAATACCTCTATTCCCCTTATAGAAGTACCAGCAGGTGAAGTTACCATGTCTTTTAATAAACCAGGGTGGTTTTTGGTTTCAAGCACCATTTTAGCCGAGCCTAGCATGGTTTGGGCAGTTAGCTGGACTGCCATCTCGCGTGAAATACCTGCTAATACTCCACCATCAGCAAGCGCCTCAATCATAATATAGATAAAGGCTGGTCCACTACCGCTTAATCCTGTAATTGCATCCATCAGATTTTCTTTAACCTCAACTACTTCACCAACCCCTTCAAATATATTTTTAACCAATTTTACATCAGAATCAGTCGCATTTCGACCAGGTGCTACGGCTGATATACCCGATTTAACTAAAACTGGAGTGTTGGGCATAACTCGAATTGTTCTCACATCAAGAGCTAATTTTTCTTTAAGATGTGAGTTACTGATTCCGGCTGCTATTGAAATGATCAATTTCCCTTTGACGGCTTCACTTATTTCTTCCAGCACATGATCCATGACCTGGGGTTTAATGGCCAGCAATACAACATCAGCTTTTTTAACAGATTCTACATTGTTGTTGGTTGTTTCAATATTAAAATATTCTTCATTAATATCTGTGTTTTTTACCTTGATGTCAGAACCAATGATTTTATTTGGACTGTAAAGGCCAGAATTTAAAATTCCCTGAATAAGAGCTGTACCTATTTTTCCCAAACCTATTACACATAATTTCATTTTCACACCTACTCCCTGATTTGTCCATGACCATATACAACATATTTTATGGTAGTTAATTCATTTAGGCCCATAGGACCTCTAGCGTGTATTTTTTGTGTGCTGATTCCTATTTCAGCCCCCAACCCAAACTGACTTCCATCTGTAAAGCGAGTAGAAGCATTTACATATACTGCAGCTGCATCTACGTTATTTAAAAATTCCTGGCTGTTTGTATAACTTTCTGTGACTATCGCTTCAGAATGCATGGTTCCATATTTATTGATATGATCAACTGCTTCTTGAACATTTTGAACTATTTTTAAAGAAATAATGTAGTCTAGATATTCTCTACCCCAGTCACTTTCTTCAGCCTCCTCGATTCGCTCATCATATTTTACTGCATTTTTATCTCCCCTGACTTCAACATCATATTCTGACAATCCATCTACAATTATGGGGATAAACTTTTCTGCAACATTCTGATGAACAAGCAGGCTTTCTGCTGCATTACAAACTGCTGGGTGACTCGTTTTAGCGTTGATAATAATATCTTTAGCCTTATTTAAATCCCCACTTTCATCTACAAAAATATGGCAGTTACCAACACCGGTTTGAATAACCGGTACCTTTGCTTCATTAACAACTCTATTGATTAACTCAGATCCACCTCTGGGAATCAATAAATCAAGATATTGATTGAGCTCTAACAACACCTTTACGGCCTTTCTATCAGTAGTTTGAATTAATTGAGTAGCACCAACTGGCAAACCAGCTTTCACTATGTTTTCTTTGATTATCTTAGCTAAAATCTTATTTGAATTTATTGCATTTGAACCTCCCCTTAAAATAACGGGGTTGCCAGACTTTAAACAAAGTGCCGCTGCATCTACAGTTACATTCGGTCGGGCCTCATATATGATTCCAATAACTCCGAGTGGAACCCTCATTTTACCAATCTGTAATCCATTTGGCTGCTTTTCCATTTCTAATATATCACCAATAGGATCAGAAAGCTCCGATAATTCTCTTAATCCAGCAGCCATACTATCTATACGCCTGTTATTTAGAGATAACCTGTCTAAAAAAGCCCTAGAAACCCCCTTTTTCTCTGCAATTTTTAAATCCAGCTGGTTGATTTCAATTATTTCTTTCCTTCTTTTCTCTAGTCCATCGGCAATCATATAAAGTACATTATTCTTTTTTTCTGTAGAAATATTGGCCATCACCAAAGATGCTTTTTTAGCTAATTTAGCCTGAACGATTACTTCTTCTTTAATACTCACTTAAAATCCCCCTTTTATTTATTTGATGCCCTGCTTTGCTGATGATTATCATCCGGCAAAAAAGTAGTGCCTATCTTATACTCTTTTTCTTCTTCCAGCATATTAATAATCTTGGATATAATATTTTTTTTATAGGCTGAACCGATCACCATCGTTATCCCGGCTGCATTAACAATTTTAGCTGCCTGAAGTTTTGTCTTCATACCTCCCGTACCAACAATGCTTTCTGAACAACCTGCCTTTTTTTCTATATCAGATGTTATTTTCTCCACCTTATTAATTAACTTAAGATCTTCTTCGACCTTTAAAGAGGGTGCTCTATTATAAAGGCCTTCGACATCTGTTAATAATATCAATAGATCAGCCTTAATTAAACTGCTCACTTGAGCGGAAAGTGTGTCATTGTCACCAAATTTAATTTCATCTGTGGCTACCGTATCGTTTTCATTTATGATCGGAATAATATCATTTTTGATTAGTACTTCAAGGGTATTGAAGATATTATTATATTTCTTTTTCTCATTTATATCACTGGAACTGAGCAAAACCTGCCCTCCTAATTCTCCAAATTGTCTTAATATTTTATTATATAAAGAAATTAACAAGCCCTGACCTATTGCTGCCATCCCCTGTTTTTCAGCCATTTTACAAGGTAAGTTTATTTTTAATTCACCCATCCCTGCCCCCACAGCCCCAGAAGTAACTAATAAAACCTCCTTACCTGAATTTTTTAGATCAACAAGCTGACGTAAATAATGTTCAATAGCCGTATAGTTCAGCTTTTGATTTTGATGAGTAAGGCAGCTGGTCCCTATTTTTACAACTACCCTATTAATTTTATCTTTTCGCAATATTATCATCTCCCTTTCTTAAAAATATAAAAGTGTTCTAAATACAAAAAACCTCATTCCCTTAATAGGAACGAGGTTGCTCTCGCGGTACCATCCTTGTTGACTTCTTATAAGTCCACTTAATTTGAGCTACACAAGTATAAAATCCTTATATAACCTGTCTCGATAACGGTTGACTTCCGGCAAAGCTTACTATTTTCAGCTTACAACTCCCAGGTGGGTTTCATTAAAATAAATATTATCGGGCTCTCACCAACCCCAACTCTCTTTGAATATCATTTTAACTACTTATCCTGTTCACTGTCAATAATCTTTATTCACTTATAATTATCTATTATAATACATAATTATAAAATAAAAGTCAAGCATTTATTTGCATTTTTAATATATTTCGAGCTATTTATTGATAGTATTGTGTAAATCTCTGATGTGCTCAGGGGTTGTACCACAACAACCGCCTACCAGAGAAGCACCTGCTTCTATACAGGCCAGGATACCTTCTGTAAAATCAGCAGGTTCCATTATGTATAAGGTTTCTTTCCCCTGTAAGATAGGTAAACCCGCATTTGGTTTAGCTAAAATTGGTAGATCAGTATGTTCTTCCATAATTTTTATAACCTCGGCCATTTGATGAGGTCCTAAAGAACCACAATTACTTCCTATTATATCTGCCTCTTCTTCTTGTAATTTTATTACGGATTCTTTAACAGTATCACCCATCACAGTTCTTCCTCCACCCTTTAACCTATCAAAAGAAATAGATACTATCACCGGTAAGTCAGAACTCCTCTTACATCCCTTCAATGCACAAACGGCTTCTCTAAGATCAACCATTGTTTCAATTATAAAAGCATCTACGCCTGCTCTGGCAAGGATCTCAGCTTTTTCAGAAAAAACCTTGATAAATTCCTCTTCTTTATAACGACCATAAGGTTGTAATAACTTACCTGTAGAACTGATATCTCCCAGAACAAATATATCATTGCCTTCTACCTCCTTGGCTATTTTCACTCCCTGACTATTAATCAATGCTAAATTTAGATCTTTATCTGCTAGATAAATCCTATTCAATGAAAAAGTGTTCGTGATAATCGCCTTACTGCCTGCTTCAATATAGCCTTGATGTATCTTTTTTACTATTTCTTTATTATCTATATTATTGGCGAAATTGCCCATCACATTCATTTTTTCTAACTCTGTACCCATTGCTCCATCTAAAAGGGTAATATCATTATTATATACATAATTTAAAAAGTTCATAGTGCACCAACCTTTATTCATAAACTCCATCTAAATTATATTTTATTGGAATTTTTTAAATTATTCATACTTAAACTGCATTCCCACTCCTACTTCCTGCAAGTCGGCTATTTGAGCCAATTTAATTTTGCTTTTTAAATCAGTACAGTGACAAGCATGTAGTTGATTAAGGTTAAGATCGTTTAAATATTTTTTGGTCTTTTCTAATTTTTCTTTTCCCGGCTCCATCAAATGAAAACCACCTATGATATCAATAACATTTTTAACATCTGTAACCTTTTTGGCCCGACTTACTATATTACAAATACCGGCATGAGAACATCCGGTGATAATTATTAGGCCTTCTTTAGCCTTATATGCCAAAGCAGTATCGTCTAACATATAATCTTCATAGCCTGCTTTGATTTCATTTTGATATCCAATTGGTTGATCAGCTTCAAAATCATTTTCACGAGGAATTTCTCCCAGATAGACCAATTTTTCAGTTAGCCATAGTGGGGCTTTACTCTTTTTTACTTCAAATAGATTATAAACTACTTCTTTATCCACATTCATTCCTATTGAAGAATTATTGCCATAATATTTATTGGCAAAACAGTCCGGGTGAGCTATTATTTGAGGTATCTTCCCTCTCTTATGTTCTTTTGTTTCAAAGTAGTATTTAATCAGTGGATCTAGACCACCGGTGTGGTCTATGTGCCCGTGGGAAAAAACTAAATAATCGATATCATTTAAGTTAAGATTTAACTGTTGGGCATTTTCAATAAATATATCCGAGTAACCCAGATCGAATAAAATATTTTTATCGGCTTCTTTGATATAAACAGAAAAACCTGGTTCACCTTTAAAATACTTATCAATAATCGTGTTATTATCAACTAAAATAGATACTTCCATAAAATTTACCTCCTCCTAAACTAAAATCATATTGATATCAAATTGATCAATTAATTAAATAAAATGCTTAAGACCATTGTTATTGAACCTCCTCGGGGTAAGCCCATGAGGTTTGCGAGGAAACCGTAGTTTCTATCACTTTAATTGAAATTATATCAATAAAGGTCCTCAATGTTATAATCTATCTCAGTTATTTTCATCTCGTAATATTCATAATCACCTGATTTAAGTTTCCATATAGCTTTTGCCTGGGTGGGTATTTTTATGCCGGCAAATTCCTGATAATCCCAAACCGGAGCGTAATATTCTTTTAAGCTATATCCCTCTTCTCCACTATAGTATCGGTCACAGTTAAAACTCTTTACCCTACCTTTTTGATCAAAGTTAAATACTGCTGAAGCAGACACTCCTCTATAACTCATCTTGGCCTGAGCTGAATAATCATCTATTTCTTCCCAGCTAATATAATCACTCAAAGCTGTGGTGGGAAACCAGATTATCTCGCCTAAGTACCTGGTCAATGTCCCCTGATCTATCTCTTTTCCCTCAGCATCCACCACAGTTAATATAGATAATGCTTTGATCAACATCTGGCCTCTGCCGTTTTCGTATTTGTCCTTACCAGCAAAAAAGATAAAGGGAGCCATATTAACTCTTGCCAGCCAGACAAAAGAAGGATTTTCTGTGTTAAAATACTGGACAGCAGTAGTTTTCATGCCCGCCTGACCGGGTTTTATCCTCATTAATCCTGATTGTTTTAACCTGAGAGTCTTAATGTTCTCTTTCCCCACTACCTGACTAAACCTCATCCACCTTGCTACCGGTTCAGGTAGATCATTCAAATCATCTTCACTGATTATTTTGGGGTCTTTCTCACTTTTTTCAGACAATATTCTTGAAATTTCTTCTTCTGCTTTTTTTTGAAAAGTTATATTACCAAATTGAGAAACCAAAAAAATTAGGATTAAAACTATTAATAATAGGGCTAAAATTCCATAAAATATTTTCATCAAACCACCTCGTGTTCTTGATACATTATTCTTTTCTGTTGTTCAAGACAGCTATCGCCGCGCCTATTGCTGTAGAAAATGTAGCGTGTTCAGGAAAATGAAAAATTAAATCATCAGCTTTAATATTTCTCAGGCTGTTTAAAATCTCAATACCAATATCTATCTGTGCTAATTTACCTGTAAATACTATATCTTTATTATTGGTCATTTCAGCACCAAATACAGCTAACATGCCTATAGTTTGATAAATAAGATTCAAGATTCCCTTAGCATAATCCTTTTTCTCAGCTACTTTATATATATTACCCAGGTTAGACGCTGTAGTTGAGCGCGTTAAATTACCCACTGCTTCATTAGAAATATCACCTATTGTTAAGTCGACTTTTTTTAGATCCCCTTTTTTGGCAAGGTCTATTATCTCATCAAAATCCATAACATTTATGATGCCTTTGCCCAGGCCAAGTAAAGTTCCACCACCAATGCCAGTTCCACCTATATGTCTAATTTTTTTACCATCGACACTGACCATGGCAGTTCCGGTTCCCAGACTAACTACCAAAGTTTTATCCATATTTGAAAGATAAGAGCCTCCCAAACCTATAGCATCAATTTCTTTGACATTAATAGTATCTAAACCAAAAATTGTTGAATCAATATAAGAAGAACCAACTCCCGTGATAGCTATCTTTTTTATATCTGATATTCCCAACTGATTTTTTGTTAACATCTTGCCTAACGCACCATAAGCAGATGTGGTGGGATCACTCGCTTCAACTGTAAATAAGTCAATTATCTCCCCTTGATCAAAAGCTACTATATCTGTGGTAGAACCACCAATATCAATACCCAAGATCATTTTTACATCACCTCTTTTTCAGTTTATATTCATCTAAAATATTGGAATTGCTTGAGCTTTTTTTAAAAAACTATCAAAAATCTTTTTTTACTTTTTTATATTAATTAGCTTCTTTAAACTGTAGTGAAACCCTTTTTTTGTTATTTAAAGCAAAGTTTCTCTTTGAAAAATATTTAATAAAGTACTCTTTAAGATTTCGATATTATAATGAGAATTATCAATTAAATATTTATTAATATTCAATTTATTATATATTTCTAATTCTAATTCCAACCTTTTTTTTAAAACTTCAATTGTCCCACTAAATCCAGACAACTTTTTAGAAAGTCCATAACCTTGTTTCGTATAATAATTTAAAAAACTATTTAACCATTTACTGTGCCTCTCTTTTGATATTTTATAAAAAGTTTCCTCTATATAATTTTGTTTTAAATATATCAAGATTGGATTCAGTTTATTGATTATTTTTTCAATATCCAATATATAGTTAAATATCCTTTCTTTTGACGCATTGTATTTGACTAAACCGATAGTTAAGGGGTTTTGTATAAAACAACATTCAAATATGTAAATATCATCTTCTCTTTTAGCTTTTTTTACAAATCTCTGCCAGTTTTTTAATATAACATTTTTATTAACTTTTAAAGGTAGCTCATAGATGTCATTGTCTATTATTCTTTTATATAAATCATTCGGTATTTCTTCTTTGCGCCTTTTTTTCTGTATATAATATGAAATAAAATAACCATCAGATTTTTTAACAGAAATATCAATAATGAGATCTCTATAACTACTATTATTTCTCAAGAGTTGATCAAATTCTTTTTTATTAAAGTAAGCCACTTTATCATAATCTGCTGGATGATTGAGATTTCCTTCCAGGATTAATTTACTATCCACATTATTTTTATCAAGTAATTCTTTAGCTAATTTTGCTGTAGTACTCTTACCAGAACCGGGCAAACCTTCAATAATAACTAAATTTTTATGCATAATTTTCATCCTTTATTTGGATTGAATATGTAAATATTACCACAAATATTTATCTTCTAAAATGAACTGCTGATTTTCGCTGTTACTTTTTCAATATCCTTTTTTCTTTTATAGTTCATCCAATTAATTATACCTCCTGCAATATATTCACCTTCTTTAGATTTAACTAATCTTTTTAGCTGATTTAAAGCCCTATTACCTCCCGTCCAATTAAACGGTAAACCCTTAGTTATTAAACAGGCTGTCTTCTTATTATCAAGGCTATGAATCTCATTTAGATAACTTTGTAAACCTGCTGATATGGAAAAAGCATGTACAGGTCCAGCAAATATATACCCCTCATATTTTGTTAAATCAGGCACTTCTTTATACTTAATATTTTCAGTACCGGGTTTTATTTTATCTGGATTAAGTGGTTTTAGCCTCTCAATATAAGCGTTATGACCATTTTTACTAAGCTTTTTCTGCAGTTGTTCTACCGCAGAAAAAGTATTGCCAGTCTGTGAATACACTATGATGCCTATCTTCAATTCAAACACCTACCCTCCCTTTTTAATCTTCATATGAAAACTTTTTAAAAAAATGTCTTCTAATATTAATTTAAAAATTTATATGCAATTTTTTACCCACCTACCTTGAACATATTTAATGCTAAAAATGAAAATATGATAATATCTTGAACCATATGTATTAAAAATGCCCAGAAAAAGCCCCGTGTTTCTAACATACTTTTGCCTAAAAGATACCCTAAAAATGTTGCCATCAAAACACCAATCATTCCATAAGGCACTCCATAAAAATGCCCTATTCCAAAAAGAACTGAAGTCATGTATACGGACTGCGGACCTCCTATTTGCTCTTCCAGTACACTTAGAAAAGATGCCCGATAGGCCAGTTCTTCATAAAATGCATTGATCACTGCAAAAAATACAATAAACGGTAATAATTTTAATAAACCTGTTAATTGAATAAAAGAAGGTATACCTCCTGCTATCAGTAAAAATATTACTGTACCTAAACTTATATAAAACATAAAAACAGTACCAAATTTCTTCCAAGTTGTCGGTTTTTTTAATATCCATTTAATTGGCTTAACTTCTGCATCGATATCACCTTTCTTAATAAAGAAATTACCTGGTTTCTTTTTAAAATAAAGCAGGATTAAAAATATTATAACTCCAGCTGTTAACCTAAGAAGTTGATCACTTAAAAGCCACATAATAAAATTGGGAGATTCTAATTCAAACCATAAACTCCAGAGTTCTGAGTTCTTTATATAGAAAGTCAGTTCTTGTGTTAGCTTTAAAATAAAAATTAAAAATAAGAATAAACGTATTTCTTTAAGACTGTCTGTAAAAAATGAAACAAACAGTAAAATAATTAATATTATCAATTGAGTTGGTTCTATCCAATCTGTTTTTAAATTAAATAGCTCTCTGAACAGGATGATAGGCAGTATGGAACTAAAGATCATTATCAACCAGGTGATACTGATTAGCTTATTGTTTTTTGACTTAAACATCTACATTCTCCTTTACATAAATTAAATAGATCTTCTATATAACCCTTCACTTAAGTACCTTCTCGAAATGCAACTTCTTTTGTTGATAAAAAGGAGTTATCGATTAAATCTTTAATTATATAAATAGAAATAATAATTAAGGGGGGTTCATAAGTATGACTCAAAATAATAAGTTTAAAAAATTAAGGTCTTTTAATTTGATTGTGGGCTTTATCCACTTAATACAAGCTATATTGATGGTCTGGCTCAGCAGTGATTTTGCCATTTCTATTACTAGTTCATATATGATGGGCCCGCCCGGCACAGATAGATTCGGTACAGAAACTTTCTTTGATGTGCGGGTGGGGATATTAGTCGCACTTTTTATGTTTCTATCATCAATTGCCCATTTCTCTGTAGCTACTTTTGCCTATAAATGGTATCAAAAAAATATTAAAAACCATATTAATCGAGCACGCTGGATTGAATATTCTTTGAGCAGTTCTTTGATGATTATCATAATCGCTATGTTAGTAGGTATCACAGATGCCGGTGTATTAGTATCAATATTTATCGTCAATGCCTCGATGATTTTTTTCGGATGGCTGATGGAATCCTTAAATCAACATACAGAAAAAGTAGTCTGGTCACCTTTTATCTTTGGCTGTATAGCTGGTGCAGCTCCCTGGATAACTATTTTTATCAGACTATTGACAGCCAGTTCAAAATCACCCGTTGGCATACCCAACTTCGTTATCGGAATATTTGTCTCCCTCTTTATCTTCTTTAATATATTTGCTATAAATCAACTCCTGCAATATAAAAAGGTGGGACGCTGGCAAGATTATCTCTATGGTGAAAAAATGTATATTGTGTTGAGTTTATTTGCAAAAACAGCACTCGCCTGGCAGGTCTTTGCAGGCACATTAATGTAATTATAAAACAGAAAACATTGCCTCCCTCTTTTATAGATGGTTAAGCTGAATTGTTTTTTAACCATAATACAATTTGCTATATTTTATAATATAGAATACGGTGGGCCTGTCTGGCTATCTTAGATAGGCCTGCTGCTTTAAATGCCAATTTATAAAAAAAAGATAATTTTTTAATATCTTCATACTCTGTAAAAAACCATTCTTCTTTAAACTGTATACCTTTCCCCCACTTTTCTAACTGTTTTGGATCATCAATGCCCCAAAATATCTCTGCTTTAGTTTTTTTTAAGAAAGCATGTTTGCTAATATTCTTGACAGTGTAGGTGCTATATGCATCAAAAACGAGATTAGCGCCAGGAAACCTTTTATGTAGTTTTAACAATAGTTCTTTAAGGTTTTTTTCTTTCAGATACATAAACAATCCTTCCGCCACAATTAGTATCTCACCGGTTGAATTAACTTGATTTATCCATTTCAGATCAGTTACAGAGGAAGCGATATAATGTACGTTATCAGGTTTTTGATAGAATTTCTTCCTTAATTCAATTACTTCTAAAAAATCAAGTTCATACCAAGCTGTATTACAGGGGTTTATCCTGCCATATCTATTATCAAGACCAACTCCCAAATTGATAATAGTAATCTGTTTTTTTTCAGCTATAAATTCCCTTACATATTGATCAATTTTATCAGCTCTAATAACCAGGGTTATACACGATTTTTCGGGCATTTTAATCTTAGAAAAGTCATATTTCATTTTTTCAAAAATCTCTAGTGCTTTTTTATCTTCTAAGATGGGATCCTCTTTTTTTGTTTCTCTTGCCCTACAGTATAGTGGTCCTAATAGGGTTTCTTTTTCTTTACTCAATAGTATTTCTTGGTCTCCCATGGTGAGCCCTCCTATTTTTGAGAAAATTAACATTTTCTTAAAATTATTTTAACTTGCCTGTAATAATAATATTATATTATACAATTAAGTCAAAAAATGAAAGGAGGTAAACAATTGTATAATATAAAAGCCGATTTACACACTCATACAGTTAACAGCGGTCATGGGATTAACTCGCAAGAACTGCCTCTGATAAAGGTTTGAAAATGATCGCCATCACAGAACACGGTCCTGATATGCCTGGGTGGTCCTCATAAATACTTTTTTAGCAATATGAGTATCCTGCCGGCTGAAATATACGGGGTTAAAATACTAAAAGGTATCGAAGCAAATATTCTTGATAGAGGAAAACTCGACCTTAGTAAAGAACGATTTAAAAACCTTGACTTTGTTGCCGCTGGACTGCATTTTAATACAGGACATAATTTGATGAACAAAGAAGACTACACAAATGCAACCATAGAAACTATTAAAGATCCACTGGTTCATATGATCACCCATCCGGCCAATATCTATTATCCATTAGACATAGAAAAAGTTGTTAAAGCAACCAGCCTATATGATGTCATCTTAGAACTGAATACCAGTTCCTTTCATCCCTTTAAAAAGCAAAGCAGAGGAAGTGTAAATTTGACAACCAGATTATGTAAACTGGCCAAACAGTATGGTGTACGGTTGAGTTTAAATAGTGATGCTCACTTTCATCCTTAGGTTGGAAAAGTACAACACTTTTCACCTGTCTTGAAAAAAGCTGAAATAGATAATGAAGATTTGATCAACACTTCAATTGAGAAGATTGAAACCTTTCTCTTTCCTAATAAAGTCAGAAAAATCAATATCTAAATCTCAATTATCAATTTCTTAAGATCTATGATCCCTCTTTTTTTATTTCAGCCTATAAACAGTACCTCTTTAATCTATATTATGATAGATTTTTAATAGCTTCTGGAAATTAATACTGATATATAAAAAATAGCATAAATCGAACTTATTTTAAAGCCTCTTTTACCGCCATTTTTGCATGAATGGTTGTGGTATCAAATATCTGAATAGAGCTGTCTTTTTCTTTTATTAAAAGGGGTATTTCTGTACATCCCAAAATAACACCTTCAGCTCCCCTCTGGGCAAGTTTTTCAATTATTTTTTTGAACTTTTCCTTTGATGAATTTTTTATTATACCAGAGATTAATTCTTTATATATAACATCATGTACAATTTGCCTCTCTTTATCATCTGGTATTAAAACCTTTATTCCGTGTTTTTTACGCAGTCTCCCCTTATAAAATTCTTGTTCCATAGTGAACTTGGTACCTAAGAGACCCACCTTTTTAATTTTTTTCTTTTTGATTTCTTTTCCGGCTGCATCAGCAATATGCAATAGTGGTACCTTTATATTCTTTTCTACTTCCGGTGCCATTTTATGCATGGTATTTGTACATATTAAGACAAGATCAGCGCCCGCTTTTTCTAATTTTTGGGCAATATCGATCATCTTTTCGGTTAACAATCCCCATTCATTTGCGTGCTGCAACTTTTCATATTCGGCAAAATCTACAGAATACATTATACATTTACTGGAATGGGGTTCCCCCAATTTTGCTTTAACAAGCTGATTGATTATTCTATAATATTGTAGAGAAGACTCCCAACTCATGCCTCCAATTAAACCGATTATTTTCATTGTTTATACCTCCCAATATATAAAAACTTATACCTATTTTTAAAAAAATATTCTATATATATTATTCTATTTAAAAAGATGTTAATAACTGCTGAAAAATAAATTCACCCTGCTGCCTTTCTTTTTACTAATCAGCAAAATTATAATAAACAGACAGCAAGGATGACTCTTTTTTAACCTAAAATACTATTTTAAATTTTTAACCTTCTATTTTATTATTTTTTTAATTTAAAAAAATGCTCTCTATAAACATCAAGATCCTTTTGGCTGTGAAGAACAAAGCGGATTAATTTTAAATTTTCTATACTGGGAAGTATATCCAAAACAGTTTTTAATACTACATCGGTAGCCTCTTTTATAGGATAACCAAAAGCACCGGTTGAAAGAGCCGGAAAAGCGATAGATTTTATCTCGTTTTCTTCAGCAATTTTAAGGGCATTTTTATAACAGTTTGCTAGTAATTTATCCTCAGGCTTATCTCGCCCATAAACAGGTCCCAGACAGTGAATCACATGACTATTTGGTAATTTATAAGCCCTTGTCAACACTGCTTCTCCCGGTCTGATAGGTGCTAAAGGCTTACATTCTTTAACAAGTTCAGGCCCGGCTGCTCTATGGATTGCACCGGCTACGCCTCCACCTGTCCTAAGTTGGGCATTGGCTGCATTAACAATTGCATCGATATCAGGCTGTGAAGTAATATCCCCCTTAACAAATTCTAATTTTACTCCGGCAATCATATCTTCCATAAAAACCACTCCTCGTATAATATAATTAGAGATCATTTAACAAATCTCTATAAAATATTCTTAAAAAGTAATTATCTGATTTCAGAAAATCAAAGCAATAATCTTTAATCTCTAGATATAATTTTTAAAAAGTTATATAATCTAATATGATAGTTGATTTCTATATTAATATGTATCTAATTTAATACGATGAATTAAATCATGACTCTCTATTAAATATCTTACTACCAATTAAACCGACTAATAAACCTATTAAAACAACTATTAAAAGGGATAAGGACCATCCCTCCACTTTGAGAGCCACATTTGCTGCAATGATTCAGCTGACAACAGAAATGATCACAATTTCTTTATTAACCTTAAGAAATAACCCTCCTTCAATTTATTTTTATTTTATTATACTTTTCCATACATTTCAATATTATCAAGCAACTTTATATTATATTAAAATATTACTTTTAATATTTGTACTTATGATCACCTCGCAAAGCTTAATATATAAAATCTTTTATGAGTTCTCTGGCCTTTTGTAAGTAAGGTTCAGTACTTACTTCTCCTTTTTTATACTTCTCATGCCAGTCTTCTAGTACTGGCAATTTATTATATATTTCTTCCCGCCTTGCCTCTAAAAGTTGTGGCTTTACTTCCATATAATCTGCCGCACAAATAATTTTATTCTTACTTTGCCTATTTATTTTTTTTAAATAACTCAAACCCTCTTCACACCTTAAAAGATGATGATCAACAATTAAAGTCTCAACTTTTTCACTTAATTTTAGTATATTTTGAGAAGCTCTTTTTAAGTCTTCTTTTTCCAAATGGTTTAAATAAATTGGTGGACCGCTGGCTAAGACGACGTCAGCTTTTAACTTAATAATATAATCTATAGTATCAGAACAGAGAAATTGAATATCTGAGGCATGCAAAAAAATCATATCCTTAAATTTGATTTTTGTCATCATTACATTACCTAAGTGTGTATTTCTTTTTCCATGTGGAACTGGTTTGCTAAATTGAAGTAATCCATTATTTTTACCCTCAGAAACTGTAAAGTGAACAGAACTCATTTTTAAGTTCCAACCTCTTTCTTGCATTTTATGAGACTCATTTTTCAAACCCTTTGCCCACACTTTAAGTTCTTTTAAAGGCGCTTCAGCTTCTTTTAAAGCCAACTGATATGGATTAGCATCTGCAAGTGGGACATGATCTCCATGATAGTGACTAAAAACAATGTCAGTAGCATCATTCAATTCTTCAATAATTTGATTTCTTATGATTTCATCCACGGCTATTTGAACAGGATGAGGCAATCTACCATTCCTGATATAACCAAGTGATATGCCTGGATCTATGACTATTTTTTTATCTGTAGTTCCTGCTGAGCAACATAGTCCTCTAACTCCCAGAGACTCAGTGGCAATAATCTTAATATTATTCATAAAATTAGACCCCTTATTTTTTATTTAAATAGAAATAAATTATTAAACAATGTAGCCTACATAATTCAGATAAAAAACCCTCACTGCAAATAGATAAGCAATAAGGGCTTAGATAATTGTTGATAATACTTTGATCAAAGAATTTTAAAAGAAAGTGAATATTTAATTATACTATCGATATCAATTTAAAAATAGTCTGCTTTTGATCTTTTGTTAAAACGCTTTTTAACAAGCTTATTTTTTTATGATATTTAATTTCCTCTACATTATTTATTTTCTATCCCTTTACAAATTTTGCGATTTCTGGATCCAATAAATATTCCCAATGTCCTTTAACACCTGAATAAAGGGCTCCTACTTCTAAATGCAGCATTGCTATTCCACAATCCAGCTTTTTCAAATCTTTTTTTCCTGATTTATCTTCTATATGTATAGTAATTTCATTTTCAGAAACTCTAAATCTCCAGGGCTGTCTATTGATAGCAGAAGGTGCTAATCTAGCTGTTTCTAAAGCAGTTTTCACCCAATCTGGCCAACTACTATCCACCCCATTTTCGCAAAGTTCTTCTAACGATTTTCTTTTCTTGCTTGATACGATAGCCTTGATAACTTTTTCTGATAGCTTTGTTTTCTTCTTGGCGTAACCCAGGGCAATAATAGATTTTATATATTCATTCTCAGCAATCTTTATTTGCTTTGCAACATCCTCTTTTTTGTAAGTACCTGTAATCCAGCAGGATGATATCCCTTTAGAAACCGCTTCCAAAACTGCTGCTTCACCCACATAACCAATCTTTTCATTTTTATGTGGTGTATTTTTTTCTGCCAGGCAAACCAGATAGGATTGGGCCCCATCTATCTTGCCGTAAGAACCGATAAAACCTTTAGCAACTTCCTGAAAACCGGTACTAACATATCTGATTCTTACACCGTTGTAATATTGATTAAATAATTCTAAAAATGTAATTAATTTTCCTGCATCTTCCTCCTTTAATTTTGCAGACAGAAAGTTTCTCACTGAACTTCTTTTTTTAACAGCCTCAAACCATTTTTCTGCAGGTAATTTCATAAATAATTCCTCCTTTTGCTTATAACATTTTGTATTATCTTAGATAGCATACATATTTACCATTAACTACAATGACTACTTTCTATATCTTTACTAATTATATCTAAATTTGCTTTTTCCAACATTAATACTGCTTTTGAACTTCTCTTTTTTAATTTTTTTTCTGATCTCTATCATGTTTAACACATCATATCCCTGCTTTTTCAAAAAATTTATCATGCGGTAATTGTTGGGATGAACCCAATTATATAGATACACATAACCTAATTGCTCTACTACCTTCTCTGCTTTTTGGAACATTTTTGAGCCAATATCCTGCTTCCGATAAACCTCTTTAACAAAAAAATGCTCTAGCCAAACCCCATCATCATCGTATTTTAGTATAAAGTAACCAGCATAATCATCTTTATTTATTACTGCTGTATAAATAGGATAAATCTTATCATTATAATATTCAAGCTCTTTTAATGCTTCTTTAACTGTCATATCTTGATCTCTTTTTTTTAAACTAGCCAAAAAATTTCTAAAACTCTTAATCATTTGAGCAATTTCTTGTTTATTCGCTTTGGCCTCTTCATACTTTTTTATAATCAACAAACCACCTCTTTAAATTTAATTATAATATCAGTACTTTCTTTTTAAAAAAATTATGTAATATCAACATCTAAATATTCTTTTATTCTGCTTAAGGGTACAGCTATTTCAATGAATTCGGTCTGATAATCGTTGAGCAAATAATATACTGTAAACTCTTTTTCATCAATATAAAAGCCCATCCATTCTTTTATGCCAGGAAATTTATCCTTAATAGAACTATCTTTTATAGAACCTTTTATAATAATATTAACCTTTTGGTGAACTTCACCTGTATTTTTAAATAAGTTTTCAACATTTAGTCTGCGGTTATTTTTTAAATCATAGTTAAATGACTTGATAACCTCATATTTGCCGCCTTCGTGATGCTGGTAACCAGAATATTTAATGCTTAGTATATTTCTGCTATTATATACAACCTTATAATCAATTTTAAATTGATTGGTTTGATTCAAAAAGGGCTTTATTATTTCTTTTAATTGTTTGTTTATATATATAGAGTTTACATCTGCCGGTAGATTTTCTATCTGGGGAAAATGTACTTCTCCGCTTTTAGTAACCGAAGAATGACAGCTTATATTATAATCATTTTTATCCTCATTTAGATAATAATCTGGCCTATATATTCTTAAAAATGTGCTTAACTTTATTTCTTTTACCTTCCATCCTGATTCATATTTTAATATAGACTCTAAATAACCTATTCTATCAGCACCATATGCCCCCACTATTCTCTGTATCCCTTTAAGTTCAAAATTACCATCAAGATCATAATCAACCGGCCTTAATTGGCTGTAAGGATAAGGATAAGGATTAATATCTCTTAAAACTTTCCCATTTTTATCATAAATTTTTTCTCTTATGTATCTGCTCTTATTAAAAGATAAATTTAGTTCTATCTCTTCTTCAACACCGGCAATATGAAGAACTGACGTAAATCCATCCTTATATTCCCCTGTTAAATTTACACCTTTATTTTGCTGATCATCAAAAATAATCTTCAAATTGCCTTTTTGAAAAGATAAAATGAGATGAAAATAAATACCACCACTGCCTGCGGAGGCCGACTCCACGAAAATATCCTTTAGTTTATCTCCGGTCAATTCATATAAAGCTATTTTGGGCTCATAACCGGAAAAATCCTGATAAGTAGCCCTATGAAACTCTTTTTGATTAATATCATAAACTATAACCTCTAGATAGGTATAAAAAATCGGAATGTTATCGCTGTACTTTTGCCCGATCAAATATATTTGATCTTCAACGTGGTCTCCGGTTATATCTGCGGATTTTTTGTCGATAATACTTACTTCTCTGTTAATACCGGTCTCTTCTTTTATACTTTGAATGGATAAGAAGTTAATCTCTTCAGCTGCAGCTGTAATTGAAAAAATTATGATTAAGAAAATTAATAAAGCTAAGTTATAGAAAAATTTTTTCACTATCTTCCCCCCCATCTAATTTATCTTCACAAACTTAAAGCCAGCTGCTCTTATCCTGATTAAAAACCGGCTCTACATGATTTTTATTATACTCCCTCAGAATTTTTTTCATTACTTTTGGATTACCCCTCATTTTATTTATTTTACTTAAATCAAGTTTCTGAGCAAAAGGACAGGAAGCAATACAAATCCCACAGTCAGTCCCCGACATCTGCCAAACCTTAAAACACTTTTCTACCTCTGTTTTCCACCTCTCCTCACCATTTAATATTCCGGGATTATCACTTGCAATAGCTCCAGATGGGCAATTATCAGCGCATTTATTACATATTTTACAAAATTCTTTAAGACCAAAAGAGTCCCTGGAATCTGTTTTTAAGGCAAGGTCAGTTGTTACCACACCCAATCTTACTCTGGGTCCATATTTCTTGGTAATTAATATCCCCATCCTGCCAATTTCACCAAGCCCAGCTTGTTCAGCAGTAAAAGGTACCGTAATTAAATAATTGCCATCCATATGGTTACGGGCCTCATAGCCTAATTCCCTCAAATAATAGCTTAAAATCATACCAATTAAACCTGCTTTAACATATCCTCGAGAAGTTTCTAATGATTCTCCCAATCCAGGGGCTTGGTTGACCATATTTCTTTTTAATTCTACAGCAAAAACGATACCGTATTTATGGATATTTTTGACTTTTTGCCCATAGGATTTCTGCTCTCTTCCTCGGTGAGTATAATAAAATTTTTTCTTCATCTTGGTAATCCCCACCAGGTCTGCCCCATAATATCTTGCAATATTTTTTAATTTGAGGCTAACTACTTCTTTATCAACTTCATATTTATCATTATATACTTCTCCCTCAGCCTGTTTTTTCAGATCATTTAAAAATCTATATGTCCCATTGACCAGACTAGAATTTAATGGATCAAAGGAAAAAGACTCTTCTGTCATAAATCCAGGCAGTGATCTTAAGAAATCATCCATCTCTTTTTTTTCAGGATTTTTTTCGTAATAATCTTTATATATTTGTGTACCCCGTTCATAATTTATGCGGGCAAACATGATATCTCTTTCGTCAAATCTCATAAAACTCATCCTTCTTTTTGGTCTTTATTAAAATTTATATACTCCATGTCACTCTCCAGATAAACTGCTAGTATATATATTAAATCAGATAGCCTATTTATATATCTGATAATTTCTCCTCTTATTTCCTCTTTATTGGCTAGAGATATAACCCTTCTTTCAGCTCTCCTGCATATCGTTCTCGCAACATGTAATGCCGATGATGATCTATTGCTGCCGGGAACAATAAATTTATTGAACTGCTTTTCTCCCATCCCTTCTATAAAACTATCAATAATATCTTCAAGTTGTTTTATATTTTCTTGTGCAACCTTTTTAGGATAATCCTTACTATCCGGAGTGGCTAATTCTCCTGCAACATTAAATAATTCTATTTGAATATCTTTTATTATTTTGCAAACATCCTTTTGCTCAATCAAACTACGAGCATATCCCAAATATGAATTTAACTCATCAATTGTACCATAGCTTTCCACTCGGACTGAATCTTTTAATACCCTGGAATTATCATACAAACTGGTTTTCCCCTTATCTCCACCTCTGGTATAAATTTTCATGTTTATCCCTCTTTTGCTTTTTGTTTATTGAATATTTAAAATAATCTAAAGTTATACACAATTTAATCCCACCGTTAAGCTTAATTGGGAAAATAATGTTGAATCACTTTTATTTAGTAATCCTTTCCTTTCAATCTCCTACGGAAGGCTCTCTCAATATCTTGCTCGGCTGTTTCTTTAGCTATATCTCTACGTTTGTCACGTACATTTTTACCCTTTGCCAGAGCCAATTCTAGCTTGGCAAGATTATTTCTTAGATAAATTTTTAGAGGGACAAGTGTATAACCTCTGCGTTTTGTATAACCTATCAATTTTCTGATTTCATTTTTGTGTAAGAGCAGTTTCCTCCTGCGCTCAGGATCGTGGTTATATCTATTCCCCTCTTTATATGGGCTTATATGCATATTATATAAGAATACTTCACCATTTTCCACCATCGCAAAACTATCTTTTAAATGAACATTTCCAGACCGGATCGACTTAATCTCAGTCCCTTTTAAAATTATACCTGCTTCATAAGTTTCTTCAATATTATAGTCGTGCCGGGCTCTTTTATTTTTAGCTATAATTTTTGTATTATCACTCATCTTAACACCCCTTAATCATCCACTACAACAAAGTCTATTTCTCTTTCTTCTGGATCGACTTTGATAACCTTAACCTTAATTTGATCACTCAATCTATATCTCTTATTGGTCCTTTCACCAACAAGAGCATGTAAATCTTCTCTTAAATGGTAGTAATCATCTTTTAAATCTTCAACATGGACCAGACCTTCTACCGTATTTTCTAGTTCTACAAAAAATCCAAATCCTGTAATTCCACTTATAATACCCTCAAATTCTTCTCCCACTTCATCTTGCATATACTCAATTTTCTTAAGATCTATTGAATCTCTCTCTGCTTCTACTGCTCTTCTTTCCTGCAAAGAACTATGATCAGCAATACTGGGTATTTTTTCTTCTAAATAATCCCTTCTCTTTTCTGATAACATACCATCTTTAATTACTTCTTTGATTATCCTGTGAATAATAAGATCAGGATACCTTCTAATAGGAGAAGTGAAATGACAGTAATAATCAAGTCCCAATCCATAATGTCCGATATTATGTCTGGTATAGATAGCTTTTTTCATAGTACGTAATAAAACTGTATTGATCAATCTTTCTTCCGGTTCGCCCTCAACCTGATTTAAGATTTCCTGTAGGGCACTGGAATATACCTCATTTTCTATACCGCGCACGTGGTAGCCAAAGTTATGGATAAATTCATTAAAATCTTTTAATCTCTCCTGATCTGGTTGGTCGTGTACCCTGTAAACAAAAGGTTCTTCCTTCCAGTACATATCTTCTGCTATTACTTTATTTGCCATAATCATAAACTCTTCAATTAACTGTTCGGCTATACCTTGTTCGGCCTTTTGTATATCAATGGCTTTACCCTGATTATTGAGTATAACCTTTACTTCTTTACTTTCAAAGTTGATACTCCCTTGTTCAAATCGCTGCTCTCTAAGTTTTTCTCTTAAACTGTTCATTAATTGCAACTGATCAACAAAGTCATCATATAACTCTAACAACTCCTGATTTTCTTGAACCAAAATCCCTTTAACTTCATTATACGTCATCCTATGATTGGAATTAATTATAGAAGTGGTTATTTCGTAACTCTCTAAAGAGAAAGGCTTTAAATTAAAGTCCATAAAAACCGTCAAGGCCAATCTGTCTTCATGAGGTTTCAAACTACAGAGATTATTGGACAACTTCTCTGGCAGCATAGGTATGACCCTATCTACCAAATAAATACTGGTTCCTCTATTTAATGCTTCCTCATCTAAGCTGGAGTTTTCTTTAACATAATAAGCTACATCAGCTATATGAACTCCCAATCTTAAACTATTATTTGATAATTTTTCTATGGAAACAGCATCATCAAAATCCTTAGCATCTTCACCGTCAATTGTGACCATAGGTAATTCTCTTAAATCAGTTCTTCTTTCAATTTCATCAGTGGGAATTTCTTGGGAAAGTCTTTCTGCTTCATTTTTTACCTCATCCGGAAAGTCTCCTGGCAATTCCAGCTGCCTTATTATTGATTCAATATCAACACCCTTTTCCTCTTTATATCCCAAAACCTCAATAATCTTACCCTCAGGATTTCTGTTTTTTTTAGGCCAAGTTCTTATCTTGGCAACAACGGTCTGATTATTTTTAGCATCGTTTATATATTCTCCAGGAATGAAAATATCATAACATATTCTCTTGTTATCAGGTACTACGAAACCATAATTTTTAACACGCTCAAACTTCCCAACAACTTGATGGTTAACCCTTTCGATAATTTCGACTACTTTTCCTTCAATCTTATTAGCCCGGCTGCTCGGAACTTTCTTAACGAAAACTTTATCATTATGCATAGCCCCAGCCAAGTTAGGTGGGCTAATAAATATATCTTTATGTCCGGGATCTTCTGGAATTAAAAACCCAAAACCCCGCGGGTTTTTATCAATTCTACCTACAATTAGATCTAATTTTTCAGGTAAGCCATACTTGTCCTTTTTGTTTTTAAATAATAGTCCATCTTTTTCCAGTTGGTCTAATATCTTATAGAAAAAATGCTTTTGTTGTTCAACTATATCAAATTCATCTAACAGTTCTTCTTTAGTCATCGGTTGTTTCGCTTCTGTCTTTAAAAAATTAAGCAATTTCTTTCTTGCACTCATAAAAATACCTCCTCTTAGATTAAGCCACGCTCTTCAAACCAGGTTATAGTATCTGCTAGGGTGGCCTTAATCGGTCTTGTCTTAAAGCCTAAATCAACTCTAGCTTTAGTATTAGAAAATTTTGTATCTGTATTTAAGGTATAAAGCGCATATTTAGTCAGGATATTTTCACAACCAATTATCTTATTATAAGAATAAGAAAAAGGGACTCCGATTTTCGCCATCCACATGGGCAAATTAAAAGATTTTAAAAAAGGCTTTCTTAATCCATCTATAATCGCAAATATCTCTTTGATTGAAATATTTTTATTAGAAAGAATATATCCTTCGCCTTCTGCACCCAGTTTAGCAGCTTTAATAGTTCCGTCCGCAACATCCCTTACATCAACAAAATCATATGAGCCTTCTACAGAACAAATTAACTTACCTTTGATGTGGTCTATTATCATCCTGCTCATCGGTGATATTCTATGATCAAAAGGCCCAACAATACCGCTGGGATAAACTATTATAGTATCCAAATCCTGCCTAGAAGTTCGCATTACTTCTAATGTAGCCCTTGCTTTTGTCTTACTGTATTCCCCCCTTAGTTGCTTTCTAACTATAGGGTTATCTTCTTTTATTTCTGTACATACATCAGGCGCAAAAACGTGAACCGTGCTCACATAAACCATGCTTTTAACATTATTATCAATACAAGCTTTTATCACATTTTTTGTTCCAATTAGATTCACTTTTTTCAAAGTTGGATCAAAATCTTTAATCGAGACTTTTCCTGCAAGATGGTATACAATATCAACATCTGCAAAAGCAGGCATTATCGATTTTAAGTCACAAATATTACCTTTAAATATCTCAAGATCAAAATCATCTAAAACACTAATATCATCATCGTCTAATAATACTAGTGCTCTAATATCTCTTTGCCCATTTAGTATTAGCCTTCTAATTAGGACATTGCCTAAATGCCCTGTTGCCCCAGTTACTAAGATCATAGTTATCTCTTCCTTTCAAATCACCGGAGTACCTAAAAATTTAAAGGCCTAAATCATCTGAGATAGACTTCATACCCTCCAAAGCTAATCTTACAAATTCATCCAAACTCAAACCCATCTCTTGACAGGAGGCTATTACATCACGGTCTGCACCTTTTGCAAAAGAACTTTCCGAATATCGGTTCAAAACAAACTCAGTATCAACTGCCTTCAGGCTTTTTTCGGGATGAATCAAAGCTGAAGCAACGATAAGACCAGTTAAAGGATCTGATGCATAAAGGGCTTTATCTAATAACGACTTTCTTTCAAGAGCATGTTCATGGTTATGGACCTTAACCGCATAAATTAAATCATCATCCAAACCCATTTCTTTGAGCATCTTAGCCCCAACCAGACTATGTTTTTTCGGTTGATCTGCGGTCTGTTCATAATCAATATCATGTAATAAACCGGTTAATCCCCATTTTTTTACATCCTCATCAAAATATTTCGCTAACCTCCGCATCACAGCTTCTACTGCCAAACAATGTTTAACCAGGTTTTTTTGTTTAATATTTTCTTTTACTAGTTGATAGGCTTCTTCTCTTTCCATTTATTTCTCCTCCTTGACTTCCATAAATTTAGCTTCTGCTTTAGCTAATAATTCTCCCTTTTTATCTCTTAGTTCTGCCTTTGTAAAGTATAATCCTGCTCTGTTTTTAATAATCTCTGACTTGATAACCAAATTACCATTGATAGAAACAGGCTTTTTAAACCTCACACTTAATTTTGCAGTAAGGGCCATTATCTCATTTAAATTTAAGACCTTGGCCATTCCTTCATCCAAAAGCGTAGTCACTAAACCCCCATGCATTATACCATCAAAACCCTGATGAACTTCTTTTGGAACAAACTCTGCCTGGGCTGTCTTTTCGCCTGTTTTTATAAATTTAAGCCCCAATGAAATAGGGTTGTCTTCACCACAAGCAAAACACATTTTATCATTTCCTAATTTCATTATATCACCTCAGTCCTAAAAATTAAAAAAGGACAAAAATCTCCTTTTAAAGAAGATAATTGCCCTTTCTATATCTTATAGATAATAGTATCTTTTTATTTTAGATAAATAATGGTGCAAATACCAAGGATACTATTGTCATCAATTTAATTAATATATTTAGTGATGGTCCCGCGGTATCTTTAAAGGGATCACCTACTGTATCCCCAACAACTGAGGCTGCATGGGTATCTGTACCCTTTCCACCTAAGTTACCAGATTCAATATATTTTTTAGCATTATCCCAGGCCCCCCCTGCATTGGCCATCATAATGGCCAGTAAAACTCCTGAACTCAACGAACCAGCCAGAAGCCCACCCAGAGTCTTAACATTCCATAAACCAACTACAACCGGGACAATAACTGCTAATAAACCGGGAATTACCATCTGCTTTAATGCTGCTGCTGTGGAAATATCTATACATTTCTTATAATCTGGAGGTGTATCACCTTCCATAATACCTGGAATTTCTTTAAACTGTCTTCGCACTTCTGCAATCATCTGAAAAGCCGCTTTCCCGACAGCATTCATAGTTAAAGATGAAAATAAAAATGGTAACATTGCACCAATGAAAAGTCCAATAATAACATTGGGATTTGTCAAGCTCATCCCATTTAAATTTACTGCCGAAGAGAAAGCTGCAAATAATGATAAGGCTGTTAGGGCAGCTGAACCAATAGCAAAACCTTTGCCAATAGCAGCTGTTGTATTACCAACCGAGTCCAGCTTATCTGTAATGTCTCTCACTTCAGACGGAAGCTCTGCCATTTCTGCAATTCCACCTGCATTATCAGCAATTGGTCCATAGGCATCAATAGATAAAGTGACCCCTGTTGTAGACAACATGCCAACTGCAGCCATTGCAATGCCGTAAAGTCCGGCAAAATTATATGCAATGTAAATTACAACTGCAATTACTAAAATTGGGAACATTGTACTTCTCATTCCAACGGAAAGACCACTAATTATATTAGTGGCAGCACCCGATTCTGACTGTTCTGCTATGTACTTAACCGGTTTAAAACGTTCTGAAGTATAGTATTCTGTAATTCTACCAATTAAAATACCGGCAAGCAACCCTGCTACTACAGCATAAAATACTCCCATATCTCCAATCATATATCTAATTAAGAAGAATGCTCCAACTATTGTTAAAATACCACTGGAGATTGACCCTTTCTCCAATGCTTTAGCTGGATTACCATCTTCTTTAGCTTTAATCATTTGGCTCCCAATAATTGCGGCAATAATTCCAATCGCTGCAAGTAATAGAGGTGTTAACACATGATTAACACTTATTATAGTCCCTAGAGTCATTGCGGCTACTATGGAACCAACATATGATTCAAAAAGGTCTGCTCCCATACCAGCTACATCACCAACATTATCTCCCACGTTATCAGCAATTACAGCTGGATTACGAGGATCATCTTCAGGAATACCAGCCTCGACTTTGCCCACTAAATCTGCACCTACATCAGCAGCTTTGGTATAAATTCCTCCACCTACACGTGCAAAAAGAGCTATTGAACTGGCTCCAAAAGCAAAACCCCTTATATAATCAATATTTTTTGTAAAAAAGATATATAATATACCTAAACCAAGTGTACCTAAACCAACAACTGTCATCCCCATCACAGAACCACCTGAAAATGCAATCTGTAGAGCTTCATTTAAGGAACTACGTGCTGCATTGGTTGTTCTGGCATTTGATTTAGTAGCAATCTGCATGCCAATAAATCCGGCTAGACCTGAAAATAAAGCACCCAATATAAAAGATAGTGCAGTCTGCCAACCCAAACTGCTGGTAAACAACATGATGAGTGCTACTATTAAAACAAAAAACACTAATATCCTATATTCCCGGCCCAAAAAAGCCATTGCACCTTCATTAATAGATAAAGATAATTCCCGCATCTTATCATTACCCATATCGGCTTTTTTGACTTTGGAGGCCATATATAAAGCGAATAGTAGTGCGATTACTCCTGCTAAAGGAGTATAAAATATCATTTTAGAGCCCTCCATTTCAATCTTTTTTAGATAATTGCTAAAATTAATGAAGTAACCATAAATACTACAGCGGCTACTGTTGTAAATTTACTTAACTTTTCATCTAAGCCTTTACTTTTGTTACCTAAGAATTGACTTGCTCCACCATCAATAACCCCAGACATACCAGCACTTTTACCTGATTGGAGCAAAACACCTACAATAACAGAAATTGCTATCAACAGGTGGATAATTTTTAATACAAACATTAAAGGTCACCCCCAGCTATTATTTTTTCGCTATTCATTCCTTGAGCACTTATATATTTTAACATAATCATGATGAAAATACAACGCAATAATATAATTATTAACTTATTTCAACCACAATTTTTTGAGTTCTGTTTTGGTTGTTTTCCATAAATAGTTAGTTCATTTATATCAATCGCTTTAATCCTGCCTTTATTTTATTACTTATATCTGTAAGTGATGAATAGAGAACCGGAATTACATAAAGTGTTAAAAAGGTCGAGAAGAAAAGACCACTAATAACTACGACAGCCAGTGGTTGTTCCAATTCTGAACCCTCCCCAATGCCAAGAGATAAGGGGATTAAAGCTAATATTGTTGTCATAGCTGTCATCATTATCGGTCTCATTCGGATAGGACCGGCTTCCAAAATAGCCTCCTTTTTGGTACGTCCTTCTTTTCTCAACCTATTGATATAATCAACTAGAACAATCGCATTATTAACAACTATACCGGCCAGTGTTATAATGCCTATTAACGCTGGAACTGAGATAGTTATATCAAAGATATACAGTCCCAATATCACTCCAACCAAGGCCAGAGGAACAGTAAACATTATTATTAAAGGATGAACAAGGGACTCAAACTGAGAAGCCATTACCATATATACCAAAACAATGGCCAAAGCGAAAGCATAATAAAGGTCAGTGAAAGATTGCTGAAGATCCTGAAATTGTCCCCCATACCTTATGCTGTATCCCTCCGGGAATTCTACATTTTCATTTATTCTTTTTTGAATATTGCTGACAGCAGTATCTAGATCCACCTCATAAAGTGAAGCAGTTATCTCTCCATATCTTTCTTGGTTAATCCTCAATATCTCCCTCGGCCCTTCTGATAATTCAAAATCAGCTACTCTTGACAGGGGAACCTTGGCACCTGTAGGTGAGGGTAGCAAGATATCTCTCACCTGATCTAAACTCTTTTTGTTTTCTTCATTTAAAGTAACCCGTACATCATATTCACTGCCTCCAACTTCATAACGCGTAGCAATATCTCCGGTTATAGCAGTTTTAACTGTACTAGCCACACTGCTTACTCTTAAACCAAACCTGGCTGCTCTTGTCCTATCGATATTTATCAAAAATTCCGGCCTGCCTTCTTCAAAAGAATCTTGCACCTCTCTAACGCCTTCAACCTGTTTTATCTCTTTAATAACAAGACCAGTTAGACGTTCAAGCTCTTTTAAGTTTTGACCGACCACTTTAATATTGATAGGTTTTCCTCCAGTAACTCCTAAAAAACCACTCTCTGATTCAATATTAAGATCTGCACCAGGTACTTTAATTTTAGTTCGCAGACTCTCCATAACCTGATTAGTGGAACGGTCTCTCTCAGCTAATTTTTTTAAAATAACTGTAAACGAACCCGATTCCGAAGCCGTTGAACCGGTCATCATATCTCCCACTCCAATATTTGTAAATATGGTTTTAACTTCCGGAACTTTTTTTAGGGTTTCTTCTATATCCTCTGCCACCTTATTGGTCTCATCCAGAGTTGTTCCAACAGGTAAACTAAAGTTGACTGTAATTTGCCCCTGATCGAAGGGAGGTAAAAACTCCGCCCCCAGTTTTTGATAAAAAAACCAACCTACAGCTGCTATAATTAATATCGAAGCAAATACTATCCAACGCTGATTTAAAATCCAATTCAGAGATCTCTTGTAATTTCTTCTGATAAAACCTAACCCGGTTTTCTTTTCTATATTCATTTGTTTTTTGCTTAACTTCAATATCTTTGACGACAGCATCGGAATTAAAGTTAAAGCCACAATCAGAGAAGCAAATAAGGAAAAACTAACCGTAAGAGCTAGCTCTCTAAATATTTGAGCTGTTAACCCCTCTACAAATATTACGGGTAAAAAAACAACAATAGTTGTGAAAGTAGATGCTGTTATAGCCATCCCAACCTCTTCACTTCCTCGGCTAGCTGCCTCTACTCGATTTAATCCGTACTGTTTAAAACGAAATATATTTTCCAGCACAACAATTGAATTATCAACAAGCATTCCGATTCCGAGAGCGAGTCCACCCAAGGATACAATATTGATAGTTAATCCGGAAAAATAAATTAATAAAAAGGTCGCCACAACAGAAATCGGAATGGTTAGACCTATAATAATGGTACTCCTTAAATTTCTGAGAAATAAGAAAAGTACGATGATAGCAAGCAATCCACCCAACAATGCATTTCTATAAACACTATTAATGGAAAGCTCTATATATTCAGCTTGATCTGCAATGGGAACAATATTCAAGTTCTTATAATCTTTTTTAAGCTCTTCTATTTCATCTCTAACCCTATTTGCTACAGATACCGTATTGGAATCAGTTTGTTTTTGTATAGTTAGTCCAACACTTTCTTCTCCGTTAACTCTGGCACTCGTGCTAACTTCTTTGTAGGTATCTTTTACATTTGCAATATCGCTTAGTTTAACAAGCCCCTGGCCAGAACCAGTCGGTATTAAAACCTCTCGGATCTGATCAACATTTTCAAATTTACCGGTCACCCTTACAATATACTCAATATTACCCCTTTTGACCTCTCCACCCGAAAGGTCTAAATTTTCCAGAAGTAAATTTTGCGTAACAGAATTAAAGCTCACCCCATAATTTTCCATCTTGTTTTTATCTAGTTCGATCAATATCTCCCTATCAAGCCCTCCCGTTAGATTAACAGAAGCAACCCCTTTTATCCTCTCCAATTTAGGGATTATATTGTCTTCAACTTTTGCTTTTAAGTCTGCTAAATTTTGACCGCTGTATACTCCCAACTGTAAAACAGGGATCATGGAGGGATCAAACTTAACAATTAAAGGTTTGCTGGCATCTTCAGGCAAAAAGTCAGAAACTAGATCGGTCTGCTCTCTCATGTCTAAAGCTGCAAAGTCCATATCTGTCCCGAAGTTAAACTCCATAATAATAGTTGACTGACCACTATCGGAAGTAGAGTTAATTGTCTCCACATTGGTCACAGTTGCCAGAGAATTTTCCAGAGGTTTTGTGATAAGAGATTCTATTTCCTCTGGTCCTGCCCCTTCATAAGTTGTAACAACAGCTGCCCCCGGAAAGTTTATTTCCGGCAGTAGATCGATATTCAACCTATCCAGAGAAATAAAGCCCAAGATCATGACCAATAAGATCAGCATAACAGTTGTTACACTGCGTTTGATCGAAAAATCCGATAGTTTCATTATTCAACCACCTCAACAGTGTCTCCATCTGCAACCTTCTGCTGACCTTGAATTATTAGTTGATCATCCTCATTTAGACCACCTAAGACTTCCACTCTGTCTTGAAAAATTAAACCAACTTCTAGTTCTCTTTTTGCTACCTTTCCGTCCTCTACCACAAATAGATAGGGAACATCATACAAATCAAAAACTGAATCTATAGGTACACTTAAAGCCTCTTTGGAACTACTTTTTTGAAATCTGACATCCACAAACATACCTGCATAAACATTTTGAGGCACATCAATAAATTGTAATTTTATAGGATAAGCTTCGTTTTGAGGATTTATTATAGGCGATATATTTTTAATGACAGCAGCATATTGTTTGCTCCCCCCGTTTTTTATTATTATCTCTACTTCATCTCCCACTTTTATATATGGTCTTAAGTCCGGGGTGACAGTTGTATCTACGTTCAGTTGATCAATTACAGCTAAATTTACTACCGGGGTCCCTGCCGCAACCATCTCGTTTTCTTCCGTATTTACAGATGCTATATGTGCACTTATCGGACTTTTTATTATAGTTTTAGACAACTGAAGATTAATCTGTTCTAATCCTGCTTCAGCCTGTTTAATACTAGCACGAACTGCTTGAATTTGATCTTGATCCGCCCCTTTTTTGATCTTTTTTAGATTGGTTTCTGCGATAACCAAATTAACTTCTGATACCTCTACCTGTGTTTCAGCTGAATGTAGCTGTTGTTTAAGCTGAGTTGGATTGTCATAGGTTTTTTTAGTTATCTCATAGATTTGTTTAGAGGAAGTTAAAGATATTTCTGCTTGCTCTTCAGCAATTTCAGCACTTTTAATAGATAAATGTGCATTTTCAACCTGGAGGTGGGCATTATCATAAGAAGATTGCGCATTTTCTAACTGTAATTTAGCCCCTTCCATCTGCTGTTTACTTATAACATTATCCTTATACAATTTTCCCATTCTATCATAATCGTTTTTAGCCTGAGTCAAGTTATTTTTAGCCTGTTTTACCCCAACTTCTGCCTGCTGTAGGGCTTTTTCAGCTTGTTTTACTCTTTCAGCAGCAGACTGAAGCTGTTTTTCTGCACTGGCAAGTTGCATTTCAGCATTAATCAGCTGCTGTTTTAAAGAGGTCTTGTCTTGATAAGTTTCCCGGACTATTTCCAGGCTTTTTTTAGCACTTGCCAAAGATATTTGGGCCTGCTTATAGTTGGCTTCGGCTGTCTCAATATCTTCCTGAGAAGCCCCCCTCAACACCTGATTAAAATTGGACTGAGCAGCTTCTAAGGTTGCCTCAGACTGTTTTTTTTGTATTAATATCTGACTTTTATCAAATTCTAAAAGTTTATCACCCTGATTAACCTTTTCGCCAATAGATACATATATCTTTTTAACTACGCCATTAATCTCTGAGGGAAGATTAATCGTTTTGGCAGGTACAATTTTGCCTGCAACAGTTTCTGATATATTAATATCTCCCCTTTTAGGCTGAACTACTTTTACAGGCTCCTGTGCACCACTTAATATACTAAAAGATAATATGATAATTAAAGTCATGTATATTATTTTATTTATTTTCACTTTTAATCACTTCCTCAAAATAATTATTTAAAGTCCCCGTTTGATATAACAGGTTATAAACACTCATCATATATTGATAATATGTTTGGCTTTGGGAAATCTTAATCTGATTTAGATTAGTTTCTGCCCGCAATACATCTAGACTATTTGCCACACCGTTATTAAAACTCTTTACAGCCTGATTATAGTTCTCAAGAGCATGTATCTTATTTTTTTCTGCTATTTTTAATTTCTTTTTGTTTTCATCTATCTTATATAAAGCTGCCATTATTTCAGTCTCTATATTGTTTCTTAACTGTTTTTGATTATTTTTAAGGCTGGCTTCTTCTAGATTTATTTTTTTTAGGTTTAATTTTGATTTATTTCCATCATAAAGTGTAACAGATCCACTTAGGGTAATATTAAAATCGCCCTGATCTAAATCGAGTTTATCGCCCTGTACTGTATAATTGCCGTTTAAAAAAAAGGATGGTTTGAAAAGCTTATTTTCCATTTCCTTGTTGATGTCATTCATCTTTTGTTTTAATAAAAGGCTCTGTAGCTCAAAACTGTTATTATAAGCTCGCTGTAAATGAAAATTCAACTCCTCTTTTAACTCTGGCAGTTTGGGTTCAATTAAGCTGAAATCAAGATCTGGAAGATTTAAGAGATCTGCCAACCTTTTTTTTGCAATTTTTAATTCATTTTCGGACTGATAAAGAGACTGTTTAGACTTATTTAGCTCGATTTCAACCTCGTTTACATCACTTTTTATGGCCATACCCGCTTCATAATTTTTTATCACATTATCTAAATGTTCTTGAACTAATTTAAGCGAATTCTTTTGTACCGACAAAAGGCTGTCTTTTATCAGCACATTGAAGTATGCTTGGATAATTGAATTTATCCTGTCATTTAGGGTCTTTTCATAATTTAATTTACTCAACTGTACAACTTTTTCACTTAATTTTACAGCTTTTTTTACCTGCCCGCCCAGATATAGCGGCTTGTTAATGGATAAACTTGCCCTGTAATTATCCTGAGATAATTTTTCAAATGTAACCGGTATAAACCTATATTTATTAACTTCACTTCCCTGAAAGTTGATTTTGCCAGTTGGACTCAATACATATTCAGTCGGTGATTGAGGGGCCTCATCCAGTCTGGTATAAGAAGTCTGTAAGGTCACTTCAGCTGCTAAACCTTTTTCAGCTAACTTTAAGTCAATCTCCGCTGATTCAATATCTCTTAGGACATTATCTAACTGTGAACTGCTTTTATTTAAAAGTTTTACAGCCCCATTTAACGATATTTCTTCCGCTGCTATGTTAAAATTTATAGATAAAAGTATAAACAACAGGCAGATAAATATATAAAATATACTTTTGTTTTTCATGTTTGCCTCTCCTCCTTAATTAACCCGTACATGATGAAATCATAAATTTTCTGCGTTTTTTGATCTATATTCCCTTCTATAGAAAAATTAAATTGATTATGCCCACTTTTTGCTATATTCATAATCATAAAAGCAATATCTCTACTTTTAAAACCTCTGAACTTATCTTCCTTTTGGCCTCTTTTAAGGGCCTTTTCTAAGATACTAATAACCTCCTGCTGTTTAAGCTCCATCATTTTTTTGAATTCATTATTTATTATCTCCGTATTGGTTATCAACATTTTGGCAACATCATAATTATTATCAATAAATTCAATCGTATATTTTATATACTTATAGATTATCTGCTCTGATTCTATACTATCATTATCAAGTTTTAAAACCTTATTAAAGTAATCTTGGCCTCTTTGTTCAACAATTGAAAAAAACAAATCTTTTTTGCTTTCAAAGTACCAATAAATAGTTCCCTTACCTATACCCGCTTCTTCGGCAATAGCTGAAATTGAAGTATCGCTAAATCCCTTCTCAGCAAATAATTTCAATGCTGTATCCATTATATTTATTTTAGTATTTATGGTCATTAAATCAACTCCTGTAATTCTCGACTGACCGTTCAGTTTAGTAAATTAATACTAACAAATATACTATGTGATGTCAATATTTATTCAAACTTTACAATCTGTTCTTGTGCCCTGATTCTTTTAAAAAACAATATAATCGTAAAACTTTACTCCTATGTTAAGCTAATCACCATAAAAAATATAAAAACAGAAAAATCCCTGAATACAATTTTATCTTTTCCAGGGAATAGGTTAGTAATAATAGTTTCTTTGTATTAAATTATATCACTTTATTTGACATTACTCAATATAGTTCCAAGTACTTTATTTTTAATCTCCAAAACTTATTTTCCACTAAGCAAATACTTTACTTATAGATATTTTTTTGCAAATTAAAAGAGCTCCTATTAAGGAGCCCTGTGATAATAATAAGTTTTTAATTTTTAGAACTTATTACATTTTTTAGATCTTTGGTTTTTTCAATAACTATTCTTTATACTATTATCTCTCCTTAATTGTACATCAGCTAATCCTTTATTAGTATTACCTGCTATACCTATTCTATAATCATTATCAGCAAGTCTTGCCAGCTGTTCTTCTGTCAGTATATTTCTTAGTTAAGCCAGAGATATTCAATTCTAATCTCATCCATCTCTGCCCTAAATTCTGACATCTCTTTTTCAAGATCATCAATTATATCTGCTGGTTGATCGGTAAATATTGCTTCCCTCAACTCGTTTCTAACAGTTTGCCTTGCTTCAAATATTTCTTCTCTTGCTGTTATTTGTTCTTCTCAAATTGATGTTATTTGATCAAGTTATTCTTTTTCTAAGTCTAAAAAACACGTGCTATCTTGAAAATCTCTTTGATAATCAGGTCTAGTGGTATCATCATTTATGCCTCTATTTCCCATTTTTGAACCTTCCATACTCTGAGCCTCTACAGAAAATACCCCAAAGCCTAAAACAATTAATGATATAACTAGTGTGGTTACTATTAATTTCTTCATATTTATCTCTCTCTTAATCTTATTTTTGAATTTGATTATATTATAGAAGTTAATTATGAATATAACATGAAGAAATATATATTGTTTCAAAAACACCGGTTAAAATACTCCACCTACTATTTTTATATTTAATTAATTTATTTCAACTATTTATATTGTAAAATGCTTCTATTCCAGCATAATTTGCAGCACTTCCCAGGGCCTCTTCTATTCTGAGTAGCTGATTATATTTAGCTACTCGTTCTGATCTAGCCGGTGCACCGGTTTTTATCTGTCCAGTATTCATCGCCACAGCTAAATCGGCAATCGTTGTATCACTTGTTTCACCACTGCGGTGGGAAATAACTGCAGTGTATCCAGCTTTTTTAGCCATTTCAATTGTATTCAAGGTTTCAGTTAAGGTGCCAATCTGATTTACTTTAATTAAAATAGAATTGCTCACTTTATTTTCAATGCCTCTTTTTAACCGCTGGCTGTTTGTTACATAAAGATCATCTCCCACAAGTTGAACTCTATCTCCCAACCTTTTATTTAATAAAGCCCAATTATCCCAATCATCTTCATCTAATCCATCTTCAATTGAAATAATAGGATACTTTTCAACCAATTTTTGATAATAATCAACCATTTCTGCTGGGCTCCGCATAACTTTTTCACCCTTAAAGTTGTAATTGCCTGCTTCGTAGATTTCTGTTGCAGCCACATCCAATGCAAGCATTATATCCTGACCTGCTTTATAGCCTGCTTTGTGCACAGCTTCAATAATAATATCAAGCGCTTCTTCATTAGAGGACAAATCAGGAGCAAATCCACCTTCATCCCCAACTCCAGTGGATAAACTTCTTGACTGTAGTACTTTTTTGAGATTATGATAGACTTCTGTCCCCATCTGAAGAGCCTCTTTAAAACTAGTTGCTCCAGTCGGCATAATCATAAACTCCTGAATATCTACATTGTTATCGGCGTGTTCTCCACCATTTAATATATTCATCATCGGTACCGGCAGAAGATTGGCGTTTACCCCACCTAAATAATTGAACAAAAACTGTTCTGAACAAGAGGCAGCAGCCTCAGCAACTGCCAATGAAATCCCTAATATTGCATTGGCCCCCAGTTTGCCTTTATTATCAGTACCATCCATCTCCTTCATCAAATTATCTATTAAAATTTGGTCTCTAACATCCATTCCAATTAATTCAGGTCCAATTATTGTATTTGCATTTTTGACTGCTTTCATTACACCTTTACCCATATATTCTTGACTATCATCTCTCAATTCAACAGCTTCATGAGCACCGGTAGAAGCACCAGATGGCACCTTAGCTCTTCCCAGAGTCCCATCTTCTAATACTACGTCAACTTCTATAGTAGGATTTCCGCGTGAATCAAAAATCTGACGGGCAAAAACATCTTCGATAAAAGGACTTATCATAACAATCACCTCATTTTATTATTTTTTTAACAAAGAATTACCGGTCATCTCCTCGGGTTTTTTAATATTTAAAATATCTAAAAGAGTAGGAGCAACATCTGCTAACTTACCATCTTTTAATTTTATATCTTCAGTCGAACCAACATATATCATGATTACTGGATTATTGGTATGAGCAGTGTGTGGTTTCCCTTCTTCATCGACCATTTGTTCACTATTACCATGATCAGCTGTTATTAACATCTGTCCACCCATCTCTAAAATATGGGGGACAATTTCACTCATACATTCATCTATTGCTTCTAAAGCCTGAACTGCTGCTTTATAAAAACCTGTGTGACCAACCATATCAGGATTGGCAAAATTTAAGATAATAACATCATAAATATCCTCATCCAATTTTTTTAATAAAGTATCTTTAACCTTAAATGCACTCATCTCAGGCTGGAGATCATATGTTGCAACCTTGGGAGACGGAATTAACTCCCGGTCTTCTCCTTCAAATTCTCTTTCTTCTCCCCCGTTAAAAAAGAAAGTTACATGAGCATATTTTTCTGTTTCTGCAATTCTCAGTTGGCGAAGTCCATGGTCACTCAGTACTTTACCTAAAACATTTTCCATATAAAGTTTGGAAAAAGCAACTGGTAGATCAAAATCTTCATCATACTCAGTCATACAGATAAAATATAAGTCCTGTGGATGTTTCTTTGGCCTTTCAAATTCATCAAATTCATCTAGGGCTAAAGCCCTGGTTATTTGTCTGGCCCTATCTGCTCTAAAGTTAAAGAATATAAGGGAATCCTCATTTTTAAGGGTTGTAACCGGTTGACCATTTTCCACAATAACGCTGGGCAAAACAAATTCATCATTTTCTCCTCGTTCATATGATTTTTCTACCGCCATTTCAGCAGAGTCCACCTTTTTACCTTTAGCTAAGACATAAGCATCATAGGCTTTTTTTGTTCTATCCCATCTTTGATCTCTATCCATTGAATAGTACCTACCGCTAACAGTGACAATTTTACCAACACCTATTTCATCCATTTTCTTTTTTAGCTCTTTTATATAGGTGAGTGCACTGCGAGGAGGTGTATCTCTTCCATCTAAGATTGTGTGTACATATACTTCTTCAATCTCAGCTGTTTTGGCCATTTCCAACAATCCATACAGGTGTTTTATATGGCTGTGTACCCCTCCATCTGAAAGTAATCCCATCAAATGGAGAGCTCCGTTTTTTGCTTTAACCTTCTCGATAGCCTTTTTTATTACATCATTTTCAAGTATAGAGCCGTTTCTTACCGCCTTCGTTATTCGCGTATATTCCTGGGGGACAATTCTACCTGCTCCCAGGTTTAAATGGCCGACTTCAGAGTTACCCATCTGGCCTTCCGGCAGTCCTACATCTTTACCTGAAGCCTGGATTAATGAAGTTGGATATTCTTCTCTCAATTTATCTAAAAATGGCGTATTTGAATTGCGAACCGCGTTTTTTTCTAAATTATCTGATTCACCATAACCATCCAATATTATTAAAGCTAGTGGTTTTGGAACCTTCATTTTAACACCTCCTGTATCATATCTTTTTATTTATTATCTCATCTAGCTGCTTTTTTTATAATTTGAGCAAAAGATTCTGCCTCGAGGCTTGCTCCACCTACCAAAGCCCCATCTATATCGCTTTCTGCCATAAAATATGCAATATTATGTGGTTTAACACTTCCCCCATATTGGATCCTCATATCGTCTGCTGCTTCAGAAAATAATTCTGAAACCACATCCCTAATATAGCTTATAACCTGATTAGCCTGTTTAGCTGAAGCAGATTCCCCCGTACCTATCGCCCAGATAGGTTCATAGGCAATTACTGTGTTTTGAACCTCTTTTCGGCTTAAACCATTTAGGGCAGCTTTTATTTGCTTTTTTACCTTTTCTTTGGTCTGATCTGCTTTTCTTTCTTTGAGAGTTTCACCTACACAAATGATAGGTTTTAAATCGTGTTGGAAAGCCGCTTTCACCTTCTTGTTTACCTCTTCATCACCTTCATTATAGTATTCTCTTCTTTCTGAGTGTCCTATAATGATATACTCGACACCCAGTTCGTTCAGCATAAGAGGAGAAAGATCACCTGTATATGCACCACTCTCTTCCCAGTGCATATTTTGAGCACCAACTTTTATATTGCTGCCTTCAGCTGTTTTCATAACCACTAATAGATCAATATCAGGTGGACACACTCCTATTTCAACACTTTTTACATCTGAAACCATTTTTTTTAAAGACTGCACTAATTCTTCAGCTTCTGAAATAGTTTTATTCATTTTCCAATTGCCCGCAATAAATGGCTTTCTCATCTTTTTATACCTCCTGTCTATTAAAGATCGTCAATAGCCTCAACAGCCGGTAAGGATTTGCCTTCAAAAAATCTCAAAGAGGCTCCTCCCCCGGTCGAGATATGTGTCATCTTATCCATAAAACCTGCTTTTTTTACAGCAGCAGCTGATTCGCCGCCTCCAATAATTGTTTTTGCATCAGTTTCAGCCAGGGCCTTCGCAATTGCGTTTGTTCCCCTGGCAAAATTTTCAAATTCAAAAACACCAATTGGACCGTTCCAGATTACAGTTTTAGCATCTTTGATTATCTTTGTATATTCTTTAATTGTATTACTTCCACCACTATCTAAAATCTCCCAGTCAACCGGAACCTCACTGACAGGAACTTCTTTGTAGTTAGCATCATTATCAAATTCATCAGCTATTATTACATCATGAGGTAAGAGCAGTATCACACCTTTATTTTTAGCTTTTTTTACCAAATCCTGGGCTATCTGCAGTTGATCATCTTCAACCAAAGATTTTCCTACCTCATATCCTTGTGACTTCAAAAAAGTATTGGCGATACCTCCCCCAGTTAATATATAATCTACTTTATCTATGAGATTTTCGATAACAGCAATTTTACCTGAAATTTTAGCACCACCCATAATTGCTACAAAAGGTGATTCTGGGTTTCCCATCACATCACCTAGAGCATTTAATTCTCGCATTAAAAGGAATCCAGCCGCTGATGGAAGATATTCGGTAACACCCACTGTGGACGCATGGGCTCGGTGGACAGCACCAAAGGCATCCAGTACAAATATATCTGCATTTTCTGCTAATTGTCTGGCAAAATCGGGATCATTTTTCTTTTCTCCCTGATAAAATCGGGTGTTCTCTAGTAGTAAAACATCCCCTTTTTCCATATCATCTACCGCTTTTTTGACTTCATCTCCAATACAGTCATCAACCTTTTTTACCTTTCTATGCAATAAATTAGCCAGTTCTTTACCAACTGGGTCTAATTTTAGTTCTTCTTTAAACTCACCTTTAGGCCTGCCCAAATGAGACATCAAAATCACTTTCGCATCTTCATTCACAAGGTATTTTATGGTTGGTAAAGCCGCTTCAATTCTGTTCGTATCTGTAACTTTACCATTTTCTAAGGGAACATTAAAATCCACTCTAACCAAAACCCTTTTATTTTTAAAATCATAATCTTTTAAAGATTTCTTCAAAATGGTCACCTCCAGTGTAAGTAAATTAAAAGGGGTTAAAGTCTATAAAACTCAACCCCTCCTGTAATTATGCAGTTTTTACATTCCTAATTTTTTCATCTTAACAGCAAAATCATTCAATCTTTGAGCATAACCCCACTCATTATCATACCAGGATAGGATCTTAACCATATTCCCTTCAATAATTTTTGTATAGTTAGCATCATAAATTGAGGAATGAGGATTACCTATTATATCCCGGGAAACTATGGGTTCTTCATTATATTCTAAAATACCCTTCATCTGACCCTCGGCATATTCTTTCATCGTATTATTTATCTCTTCAACGGTTACTTCTTTATCAAGAGTAGCAACCAGATCAACCAGTGAACCGGTCGGTGTCTGAGACCTGACTGCCATACCATCTAGCTTTCCTTCTAATTCAGGTAAAACAATCGTAGTCGCTACCGCAGCACCTGTAGTTGTTGGTACTATATTTTCAGCAGCTGCCCTTCCACGGGTAATCTTCTTCCAGCTGTATGGTCCATCCAGAATATTCTGGGTTGAAGTATAAGAATGAATAGTTGTCATTAAACCTTTTTTAAGTCCAAATTCATCATTTAATATCTTCGCTATAGGAGCTAAACAATTTGTCGTACAGGAGGCATTTGATATAATTTTATGCTTTTTAGGATCATACTGTTCATCATTAACCCCTAAAACTACGGTTAAATCTTCATTTTTAGCAGGAGCTGATATGATTACTTTTTTAGCACCTGCTTCTAAATGCTTCTTGGCATCATCAGCATTAGTAAAGAATCCGGTTGATTCATAAACAACCTCTATTCCCAATTCTTCCCAGGGTAGTTGAGCTGGATCCTTTTTGTTGAAGACCTTGATCTCTTTACCATTAACTATTATAGAATCTTCAGTATGATCAATCTCTCCGTCAAATGTACCATGATTTGAATCGTATTTAAGTAAATACGCTAGTATTTTGGGGTCTACCAAATCATTAATAGCAGCAAATTCTATCTCTGGATTATCAACTGCACCTCTTAATGCTTTTCTCCCAATAGCTCCAAAACCATTAATTGCAACTTTTACACTCATTATTATTCCTCCTTATTAATAATTGTATTATAAAATACCTAACATTAATATCATCAATTAATAAAATCTATTTGTAATTTTACTCACTTTCACCTCCCTTAATTGTTATAATCTCACGTGCAGTTAATTCATCGGTTATCAAAATATCATGATAGTTATGTGAAACCACTGCAATAATTGCTTTAGCTTTATCTAAACCACCTGCCACAGCAATTACTTTATCGATATTTTTTAAGTCATCCATACAAAGTCCAACACTTGCAGCAGAATAAACTACTTGACCATCCTGATTAAAATAAAGGCCAAAAGCCTCTGCAACTGCTCCTCTATCATTCATTTTTTGTATCTCTTTTTTGTCCATATTCCGACGGGCAGACATCATCTCTGCTGTACCTATTCCATGAATCAATATATTGGATTGATGTAATAAATCCAGCGTTTTTTTGATTGAGGGTTCATTTATAATCATATCCAGACTTTTTTTTGTAATGTCATCAGGTATATGCAGTAGTTTATATCTGCCTCCTAATTTTTTGGCCATCTTTGCCGCGATTGTATTGGCCTGAATCTCTACTTTTTCACCCAGGCCACCTCGGCCAGGTAAAACATCAACATTTTTTGTGTTTTCCTCTTGCATCATATAATCAGCAATCTGAGCTAATGTTGAACCACCTGTCACAGAAATTATATCACCATCTTTTATAGCTTTCTCTAAAAAACGAGCAGTAAATCTTCCGATTTCCTTATTAATCATATTTAAATCTCTTTCTACAGGTACAATCATCACTTTTTTAATCTCCATTAGCCGTTTAAGCTTATTCTCCAAATGAGTTATATTCTTTATTTCTTTCATATAATCGTCCAACTCATTGAGAAGTTCTTCTCCGCTTTCAGTCATCACTGTACCGGTTTTGGTAATATTAATATAACTTTTAGTTTCAAGGAAATCAAGTTGTTTTCTCACACTTCTAATGCTCAAATCGAGAATGCGGGCCAGTTTTCTGCGCCCAATAGGCTGCTTATTAAAGACAGCCTTTAATATATTATACCTTATTTCAGCAATATTTATCAATTCAGGTACAAGCTTTTTCTCGATTTTCAAATAACTATTCATCAAATCACCCCTAATACGGGTTTGTTCTGTCCTGGCGGAACTTTTTTGACCCGGTATATGCAAAAAAACCCATTTAGCTTCCCAATAACACTTATTAAACATAAAAAGCTAAATTCCTTGTTAAATTGAATATTTTTTTCTTCTCTGAATAGATGAGGGAATACCGAGTTCATTTCTATACTTGGCTATAGTCCTACGAGACAATTTCAGATTATTTTTAGCCCTGAGGATTTCTGATATCGAATTATCACTTAGGGGAGAACCCTCTTCCTCATTTTTAATCATCTCTATAATCATTGCCTTAATACTTACCGTCGAAATATCATTTACTCCTCCATTAAAGAAGAATTTAAAATCAAAAATACCGTGTGGAGTCTGGATAAATTTGTTATCGGTAGCTCGACTGACTGTGGATTCATGCATTTCTATTTCATCCGCTATTTCCTGCATAGTCAGTGGTTTTAAATACTTTACACCCCTATCCAGAAATTTTTTTTGTCTTTCAGCGATTTTTTTTGCGATTCTATATACTGTCATTCTGCGCTGTTCAATGCTTTTAATGATCCACATAGCTGATTTAAATTTCTTTTCCAGATATTTATAAGTTTCATCTTTTTTCCGCTTCTGCATAACCTGATAATAATAAGGGTTTATTCTAAGCAGGGGAGATGCCTTATCATTCAATATAATAACATAATCCTCTTTGACTTTTCTGATCACTATATCAGGCATTATATACTGGGTCTTTTTATTATCTGCTATCAGGGAGGCTGGTTTTGATGTTAGTTTTTTTATGATCTGTAAAGCCTTAGATAACCGCTCTTTTTCCCAGCCTGTTTCGTTTAGCACTACTCCAAAGTCTTCAGTAACTATTAAATTTATATGTCTTTTAATCAGCAACTCTGCATCAGCTGTATCCATATCCATCTGTTCTAACTGATTTAAGTAACACTGCTTAACATTTGTAGCTGCAATTCCAGCCGGATCAAGTTTTTGAATCTTTTTTAAAATATTTTTAATATATACAACATCAACCTCTAATTCCTCCGCAAGCTCCTCTAAAGAAACAGAAAGCAAACCTCTCTCATCTAAATTACCCAAAATATATTGACCATCTTTAATCTCTTGATCAGAAAGCACCTCATATAATTGATTTTCCAAATATTCTAATAGATTAGGTTGATAGCTCACCATATTCTCATAATTAAAATCTTCCTGATTATAATTACTGCCATACTGATAGCTCTGATACTGACTTTTGATTCTATCATCAAGATGGTCCTTTTTTTCATCATGTTTTTCTAATAAAGGATTGTCTTTCATTTCATCCTCAATATACTCTTTTAATTCCATACTGGAATACTGCAGTAATTTGATGGCCATTTGGAGTTTAGGCGTCATAACTAGTTCCTGTTTTTGTTCTAAATTTATATTTAGATTAAGAGCCAGATCCATCTTTTTCACTCCTTATCTTATCAGCAGTTTTAGCCAAACGCTTTATCCTATTGTATACACCTGATTTGCTTAAATTCGGTTTTAGCATTTTCCCTAACTCCTTTAGACTAGCATATGGATTCTTTTCTCGCAGCAGAGCAATTTCTCTTAGACTTTCACTTATATTGTCCAGGCCCTTTTCTCTTTTAATCAACTCGATATCTTCTATTTGTTTCATAGCTGCTCGAACAGTTTTATCAAGATTAGCAGTTTCAAAGTTAACTTTTCTATTTACATTGTTTTTTATTTCTTTAAAGATTTGTACATTCTCTAATTCTAAAAGTGAGTTGTAAGCCCCCATTAAGTTCAACATCGTTGCAATGTCATCATATTTTTTTAAGTAAATAACATGTTTTTTTCTATGCTCTGTTAGATGGGGATCAAGATTAAATTCGTGCATCAGTTCCATGATTTCTTCAGCATGAGTAGTATGATCACATCTAATCTCTAAATGGTATTCCGATCGCGGCTTATTAACAGAACCTCCTGCTAAAAATACTCCCCTTAGATATGCCCGCTGGTATTCTCTGTCATCTTTAATCCAGTCTGCTATGGAAAATACTATATTGCTCGACTGATCAAGTATACCTAAGTTACCTAACAAATCATGAACACCTTTTTGCGGAGTAATATATAGTTCATATTTTTTTCTCTTTGTTAAGTTATTTTCTTTAACCCTGATTTCACTCTTGAATTTATATTCTTCTTTTAAGTATCTATATATTCTTCTGGCCACATCCCCATGATAAACTGCTAACTTAATTGAAACCTGACCACTAGAAATTAAAATTGAACCACTCAATTTGATTAAAGCTGAAACTTCTGCTTGATGTAAAATTTTATCATCAATCTCAAAATGAGCTAATTCATGTTTTACATCATCTGTAAAAGACATTTAATTTTATCACCAACTTTTTAGCTTAATCCTTCTAAATCCTTAACCTGAATAAGTTAAAAGGTAATTAATGGTAATCAATATCGTTTAATCATATCTGGACTATTATATCAGCCAGTTTTTGCGGATCATGCCTGATAAGATCACCAGTTTTTAATAGCTTACCCTCCACAATATTAATTTTAAATTCTTTTAATCTACTAGTATCATTTTCAACAGGATAGGCCCCTTCTTTCGCATATTTGTTTAAAATTCTCTGACTGCTGCCGTTCTGATTTACAATTATATAATCAAAGATCTGCTCTCCAATATGATCATATACGGCCTGCAGATGATCAGCTGCAGAATATCCAGTTGTTTCACCCGGCTGGGTCATTACATTTGTAATAAATATTTTCTTTGCATCACTAATTTTAATAGCATCAACCATACCCTGTATTAAGAGATTAGGTATTAAGCTTGTATAAAGACTACCCGGGCCAACCACTATATAATCTGCTTGTAAAAGTTGTCTGCGTGTATTTTGAGTTATACTGACTGAACCTGGTTTTAAATACACCTTTTCTATTTTCTTATTTAAATTAGGAATTGCTGACTCACCTATCACACTGCTCTTATCAACATATACAGCACCCAGATTAACATTCTGATTAGTGGATGGCAGAACCTTACCTCTAATCGCAAGCACTTTGGAAGACTCTTCTACCGCTTCTTCAAAATCACCCAAGACCTCAGACATGGCAGCAATATATAGATTCCCAAAACTATGTCCGCGTAAATCCCCTTCTTTGTAAAAACGATATTGAAATAAGTCTTCCATCAGTGTTTCCTGGTCAGCTAAAGCGACAAGACAGTTTCTAATATCTCCCGGGGGAAGTATATTAAGTTCATCTCTCAATTTACCTGAACTTCCGCCGTTATCAGCCACTGTCACTACAGCAGTAATATTACTGCTGTACTCTTTTAGCCCCCGCAAAAGGTTAGAAAGACCGGTTCCTCCTCCCATAGCCGCTATATTTGGGCCCTTTTGCAGCTGATTTTTTTTGTAAAGTACATTTACAAAATCATCATCTTTGTAGATTTCCTTGTTCAGTTTTTCTATAAATCTATTGCCGGCATAGGTTAATAAAACTAATGAAAGTAATATTACTACTATACCTAAAACAAAATTACTATAATATGGTAGATAACCACTTAACTTATATACTATTATGTGTATCATTTTGATCAAATAATTAACAATATTTATATTTAACAAAAGAGCAACACCGGTGCTGAGCAGAAGCAATCCAATAATACCAATAATAAACCATCTTTTTATACCCAGACCAGGAGAAAGCCACTTGTAAATCTTCATCCTACCACTTCCTGGTTATTTATTAATATCTCTATGGTCAACTGTTACCTTATAATTTTTATTAATTAGAAAGTTCTCAAGTTTTAAGGCAGTTGCTACCGAACGGTGGTGACCACCTGTACAACCAATTGCAATACTGAGATGACTTTTCCCTTCCTTTTCATATTCAGGAATTAAAAATTCAATTAAATCTAAAAACTTTTTGTAAAATTGTTCAGTAATAGGCCACTTCATAATATATTTTTTGACCTCATCATCTTTACCTGTAAGATTTTTTAAAGAATCTACATAATAAGGATTGGCTAAAAACCGAACATCAAAAACCATATCGGAATCTAAAGGTATACCGTATTTAAACCCAAAGGATATTATATTTATCGTTAAAACTTGTAAATCAGCATCCTGAGATATATAATCTTTTTTTAATCTTTGTTTAAGTTTTTTTATAGAAATACTGGAAGTGTTTATTATATTGTGAGCTTTTCCCCGCAGTTGTTCTAGTTTTTTTCTTTCTTCTCGAATTGCATCCAGTATTCTACCTTTTTTCTCCAAAGGATGTCTGCGTCTAGTTTCTTTATATCTATCTACTAGCGCCTTTTCATCTGCTTCTAAAAAAATTATTTCATGATCGATTTGATTCCCTTCTAAATAAGTCAGTTTTTCTGTGAGATCGTCGAAAAACTTGCCCCCTCTGATATCACATACTACAGCAACCTTATCCATCTCTGAATGAAAAAATAGTTCAGCAAACTTAGATATTAAAGCAGGTGGCAGATTATCCACACAGAAGTAACCACTGTCTTCAAAATAATTTAGAGCTGTAGATTTACCTGCTCCTGACATTCCTGTAATTATAATGAACTTCATATCTGTTACACCCCTACCTTACTCGTCCTAATTTTATAACATATATTTCAGATTGTAAAATATTATTAGGATAAGATCGGAAACGCCTCTTTTAGTATCTGGAATTTGACCGGTAACATACCTGCACTTTCTCCATCAATATCTATTAATACTCGATCAGAAGAAGTGATCTTAACTGTCTTCCCCTTAATATAGTCAATCTTGGGATAATTAATATGGGTACCTCTATAGGCTTTGTACATATTAAGCAGGGTTTCTGTTTTGCTTAAATCTCCCAAAATTATAATATCAAAAAGCCCATCATCAATTTCAGCCTTGGGAGCAATTGGCATTCCCCCGGCAAAATACTTGCCCAAACTAACTACCACACTGTTGGTTTGGTCATTTCTTATCAAACTACCATCAATATATATTTCCATATCCTTGTTTTTATACTTAAACAAGGTTCTGACAGCACCAATAAGATATGTTAAAAGACCTCCCATTAATTTTGATACACGATTGACATACTCGACTGTCTCCCCTCCAATACCAACATCAGCTGTATTGACAAAAAACCTTTTTGTCTTTTTTTTATCAAAATTTAGATAGTCCATTCTACCCAAATCTACCCATTTTATTTTTTGCCTCTTATAGATCTCAATAACATCTTTAACATTTTTACTCAAACCAAGGCTGCGGATATAATCAGAACCTGTACCCTGAGAAAAAATCAAAAGTGACGATCTTTTTTCAGCAAAATTACCTTCTTGAAAAAAACCATTCACAACCTCATTAACAGTCCCATCTCCCCCCACGGCCATTATCGTTTTATAACCCTTAGATAGGGCTTCTTCGCTTAATGTTATCGCGTGACCGGGATAATGAGTATGTTCCACTTTTAACTGTAGTCCGGCTCTTTTAAGCTGTTTTTGATGAGCAGGCCATCTCTTACCCGTCTTGTTATTTGAAGAAATGGGATTGACTATCGTGTATATAATATTGTTTTTAGAAGAATAAATTTTTTTATTGTCTTTTTGCAAATTGAATCACCTATGCTTATAATTTCTTTTAATACTATAAATATCCTCTATTCTTTTCAATTAAAAAACTACCATTTCTGGTAGTTAAAAAATATTTATAACTTTTTCTGCCTTTCTTAAAAATATATCTTCAGATCCCGCTAATATCCTTAAAACTTCAGACTTATTTATTTTCAACTTATTATCTAGATAAAATATATTAGAATTGTTTTCGAGAAGTTCTAAAGTGGAAAATCCCATCGCATTATTTATTGAATAGAACCTCTTATAACCATTCCATTCCTCTGGAATCGCCTTATAATAATTAACCAAAGCCGGTGCATGTCTTTGAACATTTCGGATCATTTTTCCAAGCACCTGGAGTGCCTTTTTTTCATAACTTTTATCAATTATTTTAGATTCTGTTATTTTCAGTTCTTTTAAGGGCCAATAATGTTTTCTGTGATTAATAATATCCAGCTTGATATCCCTAATAATATTCACTTTTTGTAAAAATAATCCGGCTTCCACAAAGTTTTTTTCCAAGGTTTTAGTTTCTTTTTTTTCTATACTTCCCTTTTCTATTATTAGTTCAGTTAAAAAACCACCCACAGTACCTGCTACAAAATAACAGTACTCATCCAGTTCCATAAAAGTGTCAACTTTTTTCTCTAGATATTTTTGCATTCCTCTATTCATCTCCGATAACCACTTAAAGGAAATCTGCTGTGTCCTAGGAGTAAGCTGATTAAAACCTTTCTTCAATTTATTTGTATTTTCTACCAATTTTTTTATATTACCTTCAAAATATTTGGCCTGCATCTCAATATCTCTAATAATTTTCTTTTTTTTAGTTACACTAGGATTAAATAAGCTTACAACCTTATTCATATATTTTTTTCTGATTGGAACAGCAAGTTCTCCTTCATCTTCGAAACTGTCTATAAGTCTATCCTGAAGATAGATGATCATTACAGGTATTTTTATCTTTTCATCAAGTAAAGGTATTGTTAAAGCAAAACTGCGAGAAACCTTCTTTAGTATATTGCGGCAAAAATCAATCTCTTTATTCTTTTTCTTTATCATCTTCTTTAACACCAGACCTTCTTTTAATTATGTTCAACATTAAGTTAACCAGCACAAATAATAATACAAAAAATGCAAAATATGTATAATAGTCTTGCTCCATTTGCTCAGTTTTTTGTTCAGTTCTTTTGACATAAACAGGCTCTATTTGTGGATAGTCATTTTCATAACGGCTGAGTAGTTTATACTGATTATATTCGGGAGGCACAACCAAATCAATCACGCGGGGAGCAAATTCAGTATTTTTTTCACCTTCAAGATTAAAAAACCAGTGGTCAACACCATTTTTTACGCCTCTGTAATAATTATATCCAAAGGGATCAAACCCTCCCACCATAATATATAAATATGAACCATCTAAAGACCCTATTTTTTCTTTATCAACCTTTAATTTGATCCAGTTATCTTTGACTTCTATCTCTGGATTTTTTATAATCCAGGGCAGATCATCTTCTGCAATTATTAAATCTATTAAATCACTACTCTTATCATTTGGCACATTTAGACTTACCCACCATCCATTTATTTTCAAAAGTTTATTCCAGCAATAAGCAGGATTCAATTTAACATTGGCCCCCTCTGAAAATAGTTCAAATGAACCACCTTTTGCATTATCTATGTATATCTCAATAAGAGGTAGACTAAAACCAAAAGTTGAATCCCATACATCAATCAACTCATTAAATTTTAACTGGAACTCATATTTAGATGTTTCTTCAATAATATTGAATGCAGTTATATCAAATAAACCTTTTCCTTTTTGAAAAACATCAGCCTGCGGATAGGTATAATTACCGGTCCCGTAATCATCACCAGCTGGATCAATAATACTTAAAATTATCTCGGCTTTAACCTGTGTGCAAAAATAAAATAATGTAATAATCATAAAAAGAGATAGTAATATTATATATTTATGAAACTTACTCATCAATATTTCCCCCACTCAAGTGAGCCTATACAGATCATCACCCATACTTACTGCAATTGCACCAACCACACCTGCATTTTTACCAAGTTCAGCCTTTTTTAATTCTAAATTTTTTAAATTATAGTTCAGAGCTCTCTGCTGTAAACTCTCTTTTAAATCCTCGATAAAAAGTTTTTCAGCGTTCATTACCCCTCCGCCTAGTACTATAATTTCAGGATCGAAAAGATTAACCATATTTGCAATACCAATACCCAGTAGTCGACCAGTTAGACTATAAATCTGTAAAGCCTCTTGGTCTCCTTCTCTGGCAGCTTCAGCAACTAATCGGGCATTAACAAGTTCTGGTTTACCTTTACTGTAATCTATAATAAGGCTTTTGCGCTTCTGTTTGACCACGTTTTTTCCCCTTCTAGCTATAGCAGTACCAGAAGCAACTGCCTCAAAACAACCATAATTTCCACAGCCACATTGATAATCACTATCAGGAATTAACGTCATATGTCCAATCTCACCCGCATTACCCTTTCCACCATGAAATATCTGCCCATCTATAATGATTCCTCCGCCAATTCCAGTACTTATTGTAATATATAAAATATTATCTGAGTCTCGGCCTGCCCCAAAATACTTCTCTGCTAAGGCAGCCGCATTAGCATCATTTTCCAAAACGACGGTTTTTTTAGTATGTGATTCTAAGATATCAACAATATGAACCTTTGACCAGGCAAGATTAGAATTTTTAATTATTAAACCATTTTCAAAATCAAGTGGTCCGGGGGCAGCCACACCTATTTTTCTGATATCAGATTTTTTGACTGAACTGCTTTTTTTAACATCCTTTATACTATTTAATATATTAGAAATTATAACCTTTTGTCCTTTATCCGCTTGAGTCGCTGTCTTTACCTTATTTACTATTTTACCATTATTGTCTGCTAAAGCTGTCAGAATTTTTGTACCACCTATATCAATACCTATATAATATGATTTACTCATCAGAATTCAGCTCCTCTATCTTTAATTTATCATAATTAGAAGCTATCTGGATAGTCCCATATAATATCATTAAAACCAAAAAGTTCATCAAAAGAATCACCATACCAAATCCAGTTAATATAAGAATAAGAGTAATGATTAATACGATTATTAACCATAAAAGAGAAAAGATAACATTGTCTATCGTCAATATTAAGGAATTCTTCAAAATATACCTAATCTTTTTTTCTTTGTCAAGAACTAAAAATCCCCAATAATAGCACTGCATCATGGAGAAAAAGATTAATATATATAAGATTAAAACTGCAAGTATTAACATAAAAAGACTATCCGTGCCTTTTTTTAAGAAGAAAACCAGATCTAAAATTAATAGGCTATATATAAAAAAAGATAAAAGAAAACCTAAAGAGGCTCTTTTAAAGTTTTTAATTATATAGACAAAATATTTTTTTACACGAAAATCATTAAGATTAATAAAGTCTATACCAGTTTCAAGCCCAGCCATAAAAAAGGGCCCTAGAAATATTATAGGTATAGCCAATAATATATAGATTTGAGTCGATAAACCAAAATAACCAACAAAAATAACCAGTAGAGAAAGTAAAAACCAGATTATATTTAATATTACAAATTTAAATAATTTTCTATAGGTGCCTGCTGTTGACTTCTTTAGTACCTTCCATATTTCCACAATACATCCTCCATTTTCTAAAAATTCAAATTAATTATATCACTTATAAAATTTAATGTAAAGAATATGAAAAGCCCCAAATATGGGGCCTTTTTTTTGTAATTATATTTTAAAATCTATTTTTTATTAATTCTCTCATCATGGATAGGTCGGGATATTTCTTCCCACCGTTCTGCTAAATCTTCCAGCTTTTGACCTACCTTTTCATCCACAACATTCTCAGCACCTTTATGTGTAGGTTTGGCATTAGATTCTTGAACCATGTCTCTCAGAGCAGGGTTGTTATCTATTATTGGACAGGGACGTAGTGAGTTTTCATTAAAAGGCTGCCTTTTTTGATACTCTTTGAAAAGATTGTTTCCCAGTACTTCTTTCAAAGATTTTCCTTTGATATTATCAGAACTAAAATGCACAAAGGCACAGGGTTCAACATCTCCCTTGGCATTTATATGAAAATATCTTCTGCCACCCGCAATACAACCTCCACTGTATGTACCATCATTCCAAAAATCAATTAAAAAGAGAGGATTATTGGCTCTAAGTTCAGGTATTCTATAGGCTAAATATTTTCTCTGCTCAGGAGTTAACATCAGATCTAAATCAGGTTCCCGTCCAATTGGAATATAATGGAAACACCATCCGTAAATAGCTCCTTTTTCAATCATCTTATTGTAAAAATCATCTTTTTTAAAGATATCATATACATTATCACGAGTCGCTGTCAGACTTATTCCGAAGGGGATACCACGTTTTTTTAAACGATCCATAGTGTTCATAATCTTATCATAAACACCCTCACCTCTCCTTTGATCTGTTTGTTCTTTAAATCCTTCTAAACTTATAGCTGGAGTTAAATTGCCGGAAGCAAGCATCCTATCAGCCATCTCATCATCTATTAAAGTACCATTTGTATACATCATAAAAGCAACATCTGGGTGTTTTTCTACCAGCTCCATTAGACGAGGATATACGGTTGGCTCTCCTCCTGAAAAAATAATGAAGTAAATACCTAAATCCTTTGCTTCATTTATTATGCGATCCATTGTTTCAAATCCCAGGTTATCACCTTTTTTATATTCACCGGCCCAACAACCTGTACAGTTCAAATTACATGCACTGGTTGGATCCATCAAAATAGCCCAGGGAACATCGTAACCAAATTTTTCCCCCAGCTTTTTTTGATAAGGCATACCCAAAAGAGTTGCATTAACAAAAAAGTTAACGAAAAAGTTCTCTATATAACTAGGGGCAATATCGTCTAATATTTGGATGTATTCTTTAATAATAGGGCTCTTTTTATAAGTTTGCCTGACAACTTCGATCTGCCTGTGATTTTGTTCTCTGCCAGCCAGTTTGTCAGCCAGGTTAAGTACTTTCAAAAAATTCTTATCTGGATTTTTCTTGATATACTGTAATCCCTTTTCAACAATCTTTTCTGCAGCAAATTTTTTAGCAAAATTGAAACTAGCCATAATATCCCTCCCTGAATTTATGTTACATTTATCCTGACTTTGTAAGTTTTATTATTGCTTGTTTAACTTATACTATCACTTTAAATATCTATCTTCAACTCATTATCAATTTTTCTAAAATGACTGCTACACCATCCTCCTGATGAGAGGGAGCAACCACATCCGCTGCCTGTTTAACCAACCAATGAGCATTATCCATTGCTATTCCGGTTCCCGCTAATGAGATCATCTCTATATCATTTAACCCATCTCCAATTGCAATGACCTCTTCTCTTTTTAAACCTCTTTTATTCATAAGATGATTAAGAGTATTACCTTTATTAACTCCTTTTGCACCAATTTCAATAAAATAATTCTTGGATTCAGTTACATCGATAATATCGCTGTAATTCTTTTTCAAGTATTCTATATAGTATTGATGCTGAACTGGATCATCTTCGATAATGAGTAACTTAGTGGGATTTACAAAATCAAAATCAATTAAATTATCAACATGCACCGCTTTTATTTTCGTTATTCTTTCGTATCTCCTTTTATATTTATTATCCTGGTCTACGTATAACTTATCATCCTGATATAGGTTGATATGTAGACCCTCACTTTTTAAATCTTTTATAAGCTTACGGGCAACTTCTTCATCAATTGGTTTATGATATAAAATTTGTCCACTTAGTATATCTTTGACCATAGCACCATTATATACTATCACTCTATTTTTTAAAGATAACTCTTCTAAATATGGCTGGGCAGAAGAATACATACGACCTGTAGCAATAATAACTTCTATGCCCTGTGCTCTAATCTTCTCTAGCATATCAATATTTTTACAACTAATTTTATGTTCTTCATCTAAAAGAGTATTGTCTAGATCTATAACTACTAATTTATACAATATATTTTCTCCTTTTCTTCTTATCAGATAAAAGATATAACGATATTAAACAACTTAATAATATACAAATTTTCTTATTACAATTTTATTGCATTCTGTGAATTATTGCAACTATTTAACCCGGAAATTCTTTTGATAATTCAAATACTTTCTGTTTTAATTCAGCTAATTTTTTTTCATCATCAATATTTTTTAAACATTCGAAAACATATTCACCAATTAGCTCCATCTCTTTTTTCTCCATTCCCCTTGTGGTAACTGCTGGTGTACCAATTCTTATTCCACTGGTAATAAAAGGACTTCTGGTTTCAAAAGGAATTGTATTTTTATTGACGGTTATTCCTACTTTCTCCAGGGCAGTTTCTGCTTCTTTACCAGTTATCTTCGTGTTGTTTAAATCAACCAACATTAGGTGATTATCTGTGCCACCTGAAACCAATCTCAAGCCATAGCTTTTTAATTTATTAGCCAAGAACTGAGCATTATCTATAATCTGCTTTTGGTATTGAGCAAAATCTTTAGTCATTGCTTCTTTAAAACCAACGGCTTTAGCAGCAATAATATGCATAAGAGGACCACCTTGAATACCGGGAAAAATCGCTTTGTCTATATCCTTAGCATGCTCCCCTTTACATAAGATCATGCCTCCCCTTGTACCTCTTAAGGTCTTGTGGGTAGTAGTAGTTACAATATCCGCATATTTAACTGGATTTGGGTGATTGCCGGTTGCAACCAAACCTGCAATATGGGCCATGTCAACCATCAATAGTGCTCCTACAGAATCAGCTATTTGTTTGAATCTTTTAAAGTTAATAACGCGTGGGTATGCACTGGCACCGGCAATTATCATGGCTGGTTTATATTTTTTTGCCATATTTTGAACCTGATCATAATTAATAATTTCTTCTTTTTTTGTTACTCCATAATGAATAAAATTATAGTGATTCCCTGACAAATTAACCGGGCTACCATGTGTAAGATGACCTCCATGGGTTAAGTCCATGGCCAAAATCGTATCTCCAATCTGTAACTTGGCAAAGTATACAGCCTGATTAGCTTGGGAACCAGAATGAGGCTGCACATTAACATGATCTGCTCCAAATATTTCTTTAGCTCTTTTTTTTGCCAGATCTTCTGCTTTATCAACTTCCTGACAGCCGCCATAATATCTTTTCCCGGGATAACCCTCTGCATACTTATTAGTTAAAACTGATCCAGCTGCTTCTAGCACAGCTTCACTCACAAAATTTTCTGAAGCTATTAACTCAATATGTTTGGCCTGTCTTTCTTCTTCATTTTCTATAATTTCTGCAATTTTAGGATCTATTTCCTTTAAAAAACTCAAATATATCAACCCCTCTAAAATTATATTGTACTGCTCTTACTTCAAATTATGTATTCTCTATATATCATTTGATTCCTGCTTATTATATTTAATCCTCTTAAATATAAATTAATAACTTAAATTTAATTTAAATAATAAAAAACAAACCGGAGCTCTAAACTCCGGCAGTTGATTGATAAACATCCAAATCTATGTTTTACTCAGGGCTGATAGCATCAACGGGACATACTTCAGCACAAGCACCACAATCTATACACAAATCTGCATCAATTACATATTGAGTATCACCTTCGCTAATTGCGTCTACAGGACATTCTGGTTCACATGCTCCACACATAATACATTCATCCGAAATAACATATGCCATAAAAAAGCTTCACCCCCTTGTATATTGAAAAGATTAAATTATTACTTTTAAAATAATTATATAGATAGTAATGTAAATTGTCAAAGGGTATTGCAGCAAAATAATAAAAGCCTGACTTTCTATAAATTGGCAGTTTTAGATAAAAAAACACCTTTATATATTTTCTCGATTAAAATTAATATTAAATATTATGGGTGCTTTTCTTAAGATAATCACTGATTAAAAATGCTAACTTATCGCTAATACCTGTCACATCTTTTAATTCCTCTATGTCTGCACTTCTTATCTTGGCTAATGAGCCAAAATGTCTGAGCAGAGATTTTCTTTTTTCAGGTCCAATTCCCGGTATTCTTTCCAACATACTATGTGTAATTCTCCTGGAACGCAGCTTTCTATGATAATTTACTGCAAATCGGTGAGCTTCATCCCTCACTCTCTGTAAAAGGTGAAGTGCATTAGAATCTTTGGGTAATATTAGCGGATTTTCCCTGTCCAATTTAAAAATTTCTTCCTCTCTTTTGGCTAAGCCAATAATTTCAATTTCAGATAAACCTAATTTTTTTAATACAGAAAAAGCAGCATTTAACTGACCTTTCCCTCCATCTATTAAAATCAAATCAGGTAACTCTCTATTTTCCTTAATTAACCTTTTATATCTACGATGGATTACCTCTTTCATCATAGCATAATCATCAGGACCATTTTTATGTCTGATCTTAAATCTTCTATAATCATTTTTGGCAGCTATACCTTCTTTGAACACAACAAGAGATGCTGTAGCATCGGTACCCTGTATATTAGAAATATCAAAACCTTCAATATGATTAGGATATGATTTTAAATCAAGCTGCTCAGCAAGATCTTCTACCGCTTTTTTGGTCCTTTTCTTTTCATATTTGCTTTTTATCTGTTCTTTTTTTAAATTTTGTGCAGCATTCTGAGCTGCCATCTCTACCAATCTCTTCTTGTTTCCGCGCAAAGGAATTCCTATCTTGACTTTCTTTCCTTTGAGCTGTTTTAATCTATCTGCAAGGATATCTTTATTATTAATTTCTGTATTCAATAAAATCTCATCCGGTAGCTGCGGAGCCTGCTCATAATACTGCTGCAAAAAAGATGACATCACCTCAATTATTTTTTTACCTTCGGGTACTTCTAAAATATAGTGTTCCTGTCCAATCAATTTACCATTTTTGATAAGAAGTAACTGAACACAATAAGAACCTTCTTCCTTAATAGCAATAATATCTTTGTCGGTATCATCTTCTGACATCACTTTCTGCTGTCTGGAAATTTCACGCACTCCCTTGATTGCATCACGATAGCGCGCAGCCCTTTCATAATTTTGTTGATCAGCTGCCTCCTTCATCTTTTTTTCTATTTTCTTAATTAATTTCTTCTGTCGCCCAGAGAGAAAAAGAATCACTTGATCAATTAATTGATGGTATGCTTCTTTATCAATTTTACCTACACAGGGGGCACTACATTTATCTATATAATAATTTAAGCAGGGCCTCTCAAGCTTACTTTCTTCACTAATATCATAATTACAACTTCTCAATTTGTAAAGGGCCTTTAATATATTTATCGTTTTATAGATGGCACCCACATCTACAAAGGGTCCAAAGTATTTGCTTCCATCATTTTTCAACACCCTTGATTTTTTTATACGGGGAAAATCTTCATAAGTCGTTATTTTTATATACGGATAGCTTTTATCGTCTTTAAGACGAATATTAAACTGCGGCTGATATTTTTTTATCAAATTGGCTTCTAAAATGAAGGACTCCATCTCGGTATCTGTTACAATATAGTCAAAATCATTAATGTGATCAACCATGATTGATGTTTTATAGCTCTGATTGCCTTTCCTGAAATAAGAGCGTACCCGTTTCTTTAAAGAACGGGCCTTACCCACATAAATAATTTCACCGGATTCATTCTTCATTAAATAAACCCCCGGCTTATCCGGCATTTGTTTTAGCTGCTCCTCAATATATTTACTCATATATATTCACCTGTTTATTTTAAGACTTTTTTTAGAAACTCACCTGTATATGATTTATCTACCTGAGCTACTTCTTCAGGCGAACCAGTAGCTAACAATTCTCCCCCTTTGTCTCCACCCTCTGGACCCAGATCAATGATATAGTCAGCAGATTTGATAACATCAAGATTATGTTCAATCACTATTACTGTATTGCCTCCTTCTCTTAATCTGTGCAGTACCTCTAATAGCTTTTTAACATCTGCGAAGTGAAGACCTGTTGTCGGTTCATCCAATAAATATAAGGTACTTCCCGTACTTCTTTTACCTAATTCAGTTGATATTTTCACACGTTGGGCCTCACCTCCTGATAAAGTGGTAGCAGGCTGTCCCAATTTAATATAATCTAAACCTACATCATAAATGGTTTGTAATCTTCTTTTTAAGGGAGGTATATTATCAAAGAAGTTAAGGGCTTCTTCAACTGTCATATCAAGTACATCAGAAATGGTCTTTCCCTTGTATTTAATTTCAAGTGTCTCTTTATTATATCTTTCCCCTTCACAAACCTCACAGGGTACATAGACATCTGCTAAAAAATGCATCTCTATTTTATTTATTCCCTGCCCCTTACAAGCTTCACAGCGGCCGCCTTTTACATTAAAACTGAACCTGCCTTTATCATAGCCCCTTCTTCTGGCTTCCGGGGTTTCTGCAAATAGATCCCTTATATAATCAAAAACCTTTGTATAAGTAGCTGGATTTGATCGCGGTGTTCTGCCAATTGGTGATTGATCTATACTAATTACCTTATCAAGTTGTTCAATACCTTCAATGCTGTCATGACGACCGGGATGTTCAGTAGAATCATAAAAATGTTGCATCAATTTTCTTTTTAAAGTATAGTTTATTAAAGTAGATTTACCAGAACCCGAAACTCCGGTTACACAAATAAAGGTACCAAGTGGTATTTTGACATCTATATTTTTGAGATTAAACTGTCTCGCCCCTTTAATTTCAAGATAATTACCATTGTCTTTATATCTCTGAGCCGGAACAGGTATTTTCTTTTCACCAGTTAAATATTTACCAGTAAGAGATTTTTCACAATTAGATATTTTATTTAAATCACCCTGAACAACGATATTGCCGCCGTGTTTGCCGGCTTTAGGCCCAATATCAATAATATGATCCGCTCTTTTGATAGTCTCTTCATCATGCTCCACTACAATAACTGTATTACCCACATCTCGGATGTGTTCTAAGGTGCTTATCAATCTATCATTATCTCTTTGATGAAGTCCGATACTGGGTTCATCCAATATATATAGCACTCCAACTAACCCCGAACCAATTTGAGTTGCCAGTCTTATCCGCTGGGCTTCTCCTCCCGATAAGGTAACTGCAGCGCGGTCCAAGGTCAGATAATCGAGACCCACATTAACCATAAACTGCAATCTCTCTTTGATCTCTTTTATGATTTCAGATGCAATAAATTTTTCTCTTTTACTCAAATTCAGATTTTTAATAAAATCAAGGGCCTCGCCTATATTTTTAATGGTGAATTCAGAAATTGATATGCCACCAACCGTTACTGCAAGAACACCCGGCTTTAACTTCTGACCTTTACAGACATGGCAGTGATCCTCCCTCATATACTTATTCAATTTTCGATGTGAGTTAGCAGAATCAGATCTGTTTAGCCGTCTTTTCAAATAATTGATAATGCCCTTAAATTCAGTATGCTGTTGTCTTGTTTTACCATAACGGTTTGTGTATGGAAAAGTTAAACTATGCTCAGAACCATGTAATAAAACATCTATAATTTCCTGACTTAATTCTTTAATAGGAGTCCCCAGGCTGAATTCATATTCTTGAGCTAAAGCCTTTAATATCTGTGGATAATAGTGACTGCTTGAATTTCTCCAAGGCACTATACCTCCATCTTTTATTGATCTTTCTTTATCCAGGATTAGATCCTGATCAAACTCTTTTTTAATGCCAAGACCATCGCAATTTGGACAGGCCCCATAGGGACTGTTAAATGAAAACATACGAGGAGATAACTCTTCTAAATTAAAACCGTGTTCATTACAGGCATATTTTTCACTAAAGGTTAGTGTGTTGCCATCTATAATATCAATATGAACTAAACCATCTGCATACTCAAGAGCTGTTTCTATAGAATCAGCCAATCTCTCTCTAATATCTTCTTTGATAACTATTCTATCAACGATAATCTCTATATTGTGTTTTTTATTTTTATCCAAATTCATATCATCATCAACCAGATAAGGCTGACCATCAACCTTGACTCGGATAAAACCATCTCGCCTTGCCCGGGTAAAAACCTGTCTATGTTTTCCTTTTCTTCCCCTAACTAATGGTGCTAATATCTGAATCTTTGTTCTATTTTTCAGTTCTAAAACCTGATCAACTATTTCATCTAAAGTCTGGGCAGTAATTTCCTTATTACAAACCGGACAGTGGGGTGTGCCTATCCTGGCATAAAGTAACCTTAAATAATCATATATTTCTGTTACTGTCCCTACAGTAGAACGAGGATTATTGCTGGTTGACTTTTGATCAATGGAGATAGCCGGTGATAAACCTTCTATATATTCAACCTTCGGTTTTTCCATCTGTCCCAAAAACTGTCGTGCATATGAAGAAAGTGACTCTACATATCTCCGCTGTCCTTCTGCATAAATTGTATCAAAGGCCAAAGAAGATTTTCCTGACCCACTCAAACCTGTTATTACTATCAATTTATTTCTGGGTATTTCTACATCTATATTTTTTAAATTGTGTTCTCTAGCACCTTTAACTATAATATTTTTGCTGCTCATCTAAATTCACCTCATCTATTTGAAAGTTCTTCTTTTATTTCTGTAATTTCATCTCTGATCTGAGCTGCAACTTCAAATTCTAGATTTGAAGCAGCCTGATCCATTTCTTCCTCTAATTCAATAATTATATTTTCAAGTTCAATTTTTGATAATTGTTCAAATTGATCCTGGTCAGCACTATATTTCTCTACTTTTTTTTCTTCTATAACAAGCTGAGAAGGTCTAACCACTTGCCTAACAGGTCTATTTATAGTTTTGGGTTCAATATTATTTTCTTCATTGAATTTCCGCTGTATATTTCTTCTTCTCTCAGTTTCATCAATAGCCTGTCTCATAGAATCAGTCATTTTATCTGCATACATAACCACCCTGCCGTTGACATTACGGGCCGCTCTACCGATAGTCTGTATTAGGGGCCTTACCGATCTCAAAAAACCTTCTTTATCAGCATCCAATATGGCAACTAAAGAGACCTCTGGTATATCTAAACCCTCTCTTAAAAGATTGATCCCCACTAGTACATCAAATTTATCAAGTCTGAGATCTCTAATTATTTCAGACCTCTCTAGTGTATCAATGTCTGAATGCAGATAGCGAACCCTGATGCCTGCTTCCCCTAAATATTCAGTTAAATCTTCAGACATCCTCTTTGTTAAGGTTGTAACTAAGACCTTTTCTGCTTGTTCTTCTACCACAACCCGAATTTCTTCTAAAAGATCATCAATCTGTCCCTTAATAGGTTTTACCTTTATTTCGGGATCAACCAAACCTGTTGGTCTGATGATCTGTTCAACAATCTGCTGACTATGCTTTTTTTCATAAGGCCCTGGTGTTGCAGATACATAGATTGCCTGAGGTACAATCTTTTCGAACTCGGTGAAATTGAGTGGCCTATTATCTAGAGCAGAAGGTAGTCTAAACCCATACTCTACTAACTTTTCTTTCCTTGATCTATCTCCAGAATACATACCACCTATCTGTGGTATTGTCATATGAGATTCATCAACAAACAATAAGAAGTCGTCCGGAAAGTAATCAAGTAAGGTTTGCGGCCGTGAACCTTTAGATCTATCACTTAGATGCCTGGAATAATTTTCAATTCCAGAACAATAACCCATCTGCTCAAGCATTTCAAGATCATAATTAGTTCTCTGCTTTAATCTTTGAGCCTCGACCAGTTTGTTATGTTTACGCAGTTCTTTAAGTCTTTCTATCAATTCTTTTTTTATTTTTTTTATAGCCTTATTAATCTTATTCTGTGGAGTAACAAAGTGACTGGCTGGATATATTGTGATCTCATGCTTATCATCTATGATTTCCCCTGTTACAGTATTAATCTCTGTAATTCTGTCTATTTCATCCCCAAATAGTTCAACTCTCAAGGCCTGATTATTATAGGCAGGATAAATTTCAATCACATCACCTCTGACTCTAAAATGCCCCCTCTGTAAATCTATGTCATTCCGGCTGTACTGCATCATAGATAGTTCTCTTAAAATTTCTCTCCTATCTCTTTTTTCTCCTACTTTAAAGTATGATGACAATTTCAGATAATCTGCCGGTGAACCCAAACCATAGATACAGGAAACACTAGCCACAATCAGAACATCTCTTCTCTCAAAAAGAGCGCTGGTAGCGGCCAACCTTAATTTATCTATATCATCATTGATTGAAGCATCTTTTTCGATATATGTGTCAGTCTGAGGTACATAAGCTTCTGGCTGGTAATAATCATAATAACTAACAAAATACTCTACTCTGTTATCGGAAAAAAACTGCTGAAACTCACTAACGAGCTGTGCAGCCAGCGTCTTATTATGGGCTATGACAAGAGTTGGTTTATTAACTCTCTCTATTACTCCTGCCATTGTATACGTCTTGCCAGTACCAGTTGCTCCAAGTAGAGTTTGATGTCTGTAACCCTTATTAACCCCTTCAACTAATTGATCAATAGCCTTTGGTTGATCTCCTTTAGGTTGATAAGGAGAATGCAGTTGAAATTCTTTGGCCATAATTTATTCTCCTTTTTTATAAGATTTTCCTTGTTGATATTATAAAGTATATTTCAATTTGACACAAACAGATGTTCATCAAAATGTGCGCTTGTTTATTATAACATAAATAAATTAATTGTAATAGTAATTATTACTGAAAATAATAATTTTTTTAATGAAACTTCTTTAAAATATCTAAATTTCATTGTTCTAGGCCAGTTGCAGTCATATCAATCTCTCAAATATATTTTACCTCACTAATAATCACTTTTTAAAAGTAATTATATTTATACAACTTCGTGAACCTCTCTACCTAAATCAAAAACAAGATTTAGATAGAGCTTCTCTTACTTCATATACCCTAAAAAAGCAGTATATTACTGGAGAGATTTACAAGATGTTTGGTTTTTAAGTTTCCTCCTCATAATTAGGATACCCTTAATCTTGAAGGAGTGTCCACAACTTTATTATCCCTAATCTGCTTTAGCATTTTGAGGATACATTTATCTTTTGAGTATTTTCTCATTATATTTAATGAGCCATTGACATCAGCATTGGTTAGTTTATTGCCTTTTTTAAACAGACCTCTTGCAATTCTTTTAGACTTATTATAGTTAAATTTATTTAATTTTTCTAGGTATATAGAACTGCACCCTGATGTATAGCTTTCGTTGATTTTAACAATTTGAATACCTTCTAATTCAGCTTTGTACTCAATTAACTCTACTAATCTTTGAATTGGTATTTGAACAAAAGATTTAAGTTTGCTCCCTTGGTTAATATTCTTTATAACATTTTGTAGTTTAGCGATTTTTTTATTAAAGTAACTGTTCTTAGACTTAATTGTTTTATCATTAATAATATAGCTTTCAGTATTATCTTTAAATGTTAAAGTAGCTAAATTATCCAATCCTAAGTCTATTCAAATTTATATTAAAGTTGGTATTTTCTTTAATTTCTGCAACTTTGTAGATAATTAAAAGGTACCACCCTTTAGAAAGTTTATCTTGCTTAATCCTCACTTGCTGAATAGTTTCTAAATCTACAATGTCTTGAACTGCGAAAGGCAACTCAAAATTAAGACTATCCACATCATATTTAGATTTTATCGCTTTAGATAAGAATAATAGCAATCTATTATCTTTAACTCTAGTGGCTAAATTGGTAAATATAATTTCACAAGGATTTTTATCTATATATTTAAATTTAGGTGGTCTAGGTTAACCTTTATATTTTTACGGGTTCTTTTTATAGTCTTTGATAGAATTAAAGAAACTTTCCCAATCTTGAGATAGTTGCTTTAATGCCTGTTGCCTATTATAACTATGAAGAAAATCATTATGCCAATTAGACTTAAATTGTTTCTCTAACTGTGTATATACTGCTTTTACATCTTCATTATTTTTAATTTGTTAATTTACTGTATTATACAGTTTGGTCTAGAAAATACTGTATTGTATCTACTGGTGATGCTATTAGTGAGACAATTAAAGATTATATTGAAAATCAAGGGAAAGATTAATTTTAAATTCAATATCTAATTAAATTGAAAATAACCAATTCATCTCCACCCAATATAGTAGCTTGGATGGAGTTTCCTTGGCTGTTTTAGATAAAAAGACTGCCTATAATAGCGCAGTCTGTGTACTATGACCTTAATAAATTAACACAAAAAACCATATATCAACTTTTTAAATGAAGTTTGGAACATACAAAGCAAAAGCCGGCTTGTCAGCTTAAACATAATGTGAATTAACATATATTAGATAGTTGTTCTCTGTTTATAGTAAGGTCATCTACAATTTGCTCATATTTTTAACTGACCTCATCCAGCACTTCTTTTGCAAATTCATTTTTAAGTATTTCTATTGCCTTTGCCTTTTGTTCATCTTCTTCATCATCATTATCGTATTCTATCTTATAGTCGGGCTCTATACCTTTTTCATGTATAAAATTACCGCTTGGCGTATAGTATCTGGCTGTTGTCAAACGCAAAGCTGAACCATCTCCTAAAGGTACCACAGTTTGCACTGTTCCTTTACCAAACGTTCTTTGTCCCAGTAATTTGCCTCTGTTGTAGTCAGAAATTGCTCCTGCCACTATCTCAGACGCACTAGCGCTGCCCTCATTAATAAGCACAATCATTGGTAAATCAGTTGCCTTAATTTCTTGATCAACATTATATGCTTCTGTGACTCCCTCTCTGTTTTTTACAGAAACAATTTCACCCTCTTGAATGAAGTTACTTGCTACCTTAATTGACTCTTCTAAAATACCACCGGGATTGCTGCGTAAATCTAAAATAATGGCCTCTGCTCCCTGAGATTTTAAATCCCGTATGGCTTCATTTGTTTTCACACCTACATCATTTGCAAATTGATAAATTGCCAGATAACCGATATTATCTGTCTCCATATTATATTCTACATTGGGAACCTCAATATTGTCCCTGGTAATTTCTACTTTAAAATCTTTATCAACATCTTCTCTTGAAATTGTTAAGATTACCTTTGTACCGGGCTCTCCCCTCATCATGTCTACTGCCTTTTGCTGAGACATCTCTGAAGTTAAATGACCATCAACGGCTTTAATAATATCTCCTGCCTTGAGGTCAGCTTTATCACCAGGGGTGTTTTTTATTGGAGAAACAATTGTCAATTTTTCATCTCTAACTGTTATTACGATTCCAATTCCCCCGAATTCTCCTTCCATATCAATCTGCATTTCTTCATACTCTTCTGGACTTAAATAATAGGAATAAGGATCTAATTCATTCAGCATACCGTCAATGGCTGCATCTATAAGTTCATCTAAATTTTTATCTTCAACATAATAATTTTCTATGAGATATATAACATTCTGTAAGTTTTGCAGAGGACTTAGTTCATCTGCAAGTATTTTATAACCACCCGCTGTTAATAATACTATTATAAATATTATTACAAAAATTTGCTTTTTATTTTTGAACATATATACTCTTCCTTCCTATATATTGATTCTCTTCATACATTATATTTTTCTTTGAGATTTAAAAATATAAAGCGAGGCAAACGGAACATTCTTTTAAACCTTTTTGGCTCCTGTAACAAACGGTAAAACCATTCAAGATAGATCTTCTGCATCCATAATGGTGCTCTTTTTATTTTGCCGGCCAGAACATCGAAACTTCCTCCAACCGTTAATCCTATTTTTATATTTAAAGAATCAATATTATGATCCAAAAACTCCTCCTGACGAGGAACTCCCATACCAACTAACAAAATATCAGGTTCTTTTTGATTAATTTCTTTAATTATTTTAACTTTCTTATTCTGATCAAAATAACCGTGATGGTATCCTGCAATATTAATATCTTCCATTTCTCGTCTGATATTTTTTACGGCTAACTCTATTACATCCGCTCTACCACCCAAAAAATAAATCGAGCCCTCTCTGCCATTAATAATGTTAAGTAAATTTTTCATCAAATCATAACCTGCTACCCTTTCTTTTAAGTTTCGGTTAAGTATCCTTGCTGCTAAAAGCAGGCCCGCTCCATCTGGAATGAGATAATCCGCACGATTTAACATATGGGAAAAATCACTGTCATCAAAGGCGAGAACAGCTATTTCTGAATTCGGTGTAAAAATAATCTTTTTTTTATTTTTGGAATCTAAAACCACCTGCAGTTCTTGTAGTAGATCCTGCATATTTATGTTATTAATATTGAGTGTAAGTATCCTAATCTTATCCTTCAAACTATTCACCTTTCAATTCTTTAATTATTTGTCTTAATAGATCTGAAAGTCCATTGCTTTTATCATTTACTTTATCTTTAATTTGTTGAATAATCTCATCTTTATCATCTTTTATTCTATAATAACTCTCTTTTAATTTTGCTAAACTGATATTTTCTGTAGTAATTTCTTTTTGATAGCCCATCTCTTTAATTAAACTATTTACTTTTGGATCATAACTTATCCCTATAAAGGGAATATGGTTAACTGCTGCAAAAATAAGGGAATGTAGTCTTAGTCCTATAAACATATCAAAAGAACTGTAAAGATCATTGATCTGTTTTGCATTATCTGTATATTCAATAATTTTTACCTTAGTCTCTAATAATCCTAGAAGTTTTCTACTGATTTTTATGTCTTTACCCTCATGAAATGGAATTATAGTAACAGAAAGATCTTCATTTTTATTCAATGAATTTAAAAATTCAGCTAAAATTTTTAGATAATGATTACTGCCCCAGTCCCGTACTGAAACACCAATATTTTTTGTATCTAAATTTTTTCTTTTCTTTATAATATCCGGTTTAATAGCATATACAGGATCTTCTATAACTTCAATATTTTTTTCATTTATACCTATACTAATTAAAAACTTTTTTGAGTTTTCATCTCTAACGGAAATATGATCGACATTTTTTAGTACTTTTTTTATCAGATATCTATAAAACTTATTTTTAACAGGACCGACTCCCTGAGCAAAAAATATCGTTTTCATCTTAAAAAGCTGAGCTAAAAATATTAACCCTAGATAATAAGGCACAGTCTTAAAACTGGTTTTATCCTGAAGTAAGCTGCCCCCACCACTAATAAAAATATTACTACTTTTCATTCTAGATAAGATGTTAAATAGATTATAGCGGTATATGGAATCAGTTTTATGCTTTTTGGCTGTCATTTCTGGATTTTGTGAAAGTATTATTATTTCTTCCTCTTGATCTGCTCTTTTAATCATATCAACCATGCTGGTCAAGATAGCTTCATCACCTAGATTATTGAACCCAAAATAACCGGAGAGCATTATTTTATACATCTATTTTATCCTTCTTTTTTATAAAATATATAAAAATAAACCTAATTATAAAAACAACAACAAGCCCAATCAACAGACCAAGCCAGAGCCCATGTATAGTTCTTAATAAAGAAATAAGTACCGGGGTATGTATATGAGCAAATGAATTTGTGATATTAAGTTGCCCAACTACAGCAAGTAGGCTTAAAAAATACAGTACATAATTATTTTTTAGATCTTTAAAATAATACAGTGCAATAATAAAAGCAGGATGACCTATCAAAAATTCTTTAAAGCGAGGCCTTACATATAACAATTTTTCTAGTATTACTCTAATTTTTTCTTCTATGGAAGAAACAGCAAGTATGGGGAAATTCCCGGTCCTCAGGATATAATATATGCCGGTTAAAGCAATAAAAACTAGTATCAAAAGGTGTTTAGCTTTTAAATTCATATCAAAAATTTGCATCAATTTATCTCTGGTACTGAGCTCATCCTGTCGTACAATATATTCCACGAAATAATAAATTGTTATAATCACAAGAGGCATTAAAAAAGCTAATTTGACGCCCCTAAATTGTTGAATTTTGGTTAAATAACTTATATCTGCTAAAGCTGATATTAGAAAAATAGCTCCAGTTAAAGTAATTAAGGCTCCGATAATATAATTTAAAACTGTTTTTTTCTTATCCTTCTTTAAAAGCTGAGTAATAACAGCCAGGCTGGGAAAAATAATACTGCTGCCCAAGGCAAGACCAGTTCTAAATATATATATATCAAAAAAAGTATATATGAAAAGTATAGCTATTATACCAAGTATAAATAAAATATAAAGTATAATTTCTTTATGAAATTTGAAAAATTCATTTAAAAGCAGTATCCCACCAACCAATATCCCTAAAGCACTTATTAATAAAAAGAAACTGCTGTTGGAAAAGGTTTGATAATAAACAGCTTTATCTGCAAGATTATATCCCTCTGTTTTAAGCTGATTGCTTAAAGATTCTATATAATTTTTATTCATATTTTTTACAAAATCAAAGTTTTGGTTTTCTTTTATGATCGGCCTCAAATATAAAAAGCGAATGTCTCTCTCCCTTACAGCTCTTAAATATCTATCTATTATTTTAGTTTGGCTATATTTGTTCATTTCTTCCTGAGTAACACTATGAACTCTTATTAGATTATAATTAAGATTTTGAGCGAGTTTATCTTCACCTTTCTGCACACTAATTATTGCTTCGATAAAACCGAAAATATTTTTGTTCTCCTTCATAATCTGTTGGGTCTCTTTTAGTTCATTCGGATAACCTAAAATTTCCTCACCGGCAAAAATAATGGTACTTTGATCTTTGACTTTTTCTAAAAGTTGAAAATTGATACTGTTATTATACCAGTTTTCAAATCTATAGACTATATTCAGATCTTGCGCTTTAATTTCACTGATTAATTCTTCGGAAAACCCAAGATCTATAGAAAGGTAGTCCTCAGTCCAGAAAGGAAAAAAAACAATGTTTTTACCCTCTATTTTTTTAAAACTTAGATTAAAATCATCTTTTAAATATTTTAAATTATTATAGAACTGATCTTCTTGACTAAAAATTAAAAAAACACTCTCTTCTCGATCAGGAAAACTGTGCCAAAAACCATCTCTTCCCTCTGATAATAATTCAATTTTATTGATTTCACTTTTGGTAAATTTAATAACCCGGTCAATTTTAATCAATTTTTCTATATCATAGGGTGTTAAAGCTATTGAGTTCACACCATAATTTTTTAACTGGTTTAAAGTAAGCTTTTGATTATTATACTGCAAACCCATCTCCGCAAGAGAATTATAATCAAAGGCTAACTCCACATTGTGGTTTGTTTGTTCAATAGAAACCCGCTCTTTTATACCAAAAATGGCAATTAAAAGAGTCAAAATTATTAAACTATAAAAAATTTTTTTGCTCATAGCTGCCTCCCGGGTTTAAATTATATATTTACATTTCCTTTGTTATTCTGCTTTAAATAAGCTTCAATAAATTCATCTAGATAACCATCCATTACTTTATCTGTATTTCCTTCTTCCATACCTGTTCTGTGGTCCTTAATCATATTATAGGGGTGAAATACATAGGAACGTATTTGACTGCCCCAAGCAATTTCCTTATGTTCTCCCCTTAATTCATCTATCTTATCAGCTTGAGCCTCTTCTTTTAATTCGTAAAGCCTTGTTTTCAATATTTTAAAAGCCATTTGTTTATTTTTATGCTGTGATCTTTCATTCTGACACTGAACAACTACACCAGTAGGTTGATGGGTGACCCTGACAGCTGAATCCGTTTTATTTACATGCTGGCCACCTGCACCACTGGCCCGATAGGTTTCTATTTTTAAATCCTGGTCATCAATATCAACTTCGATATTTTCTTCAATTTCTGGCAACACATCTACTGAGGCAAAAGAAGTATGTCTCCTGCTTGATGAGTCAAAAGGAGAAATTCTCACCAATCTATGAACTCCGCTTTCTCCTTTTAAGTAACCATATGCATACTCACCTTCCATAAGTATTGTTACACTTTTTATACCTGCTTCATCTCCACTTTGGAAATCAAGCGTTTTTACGAAAAAATTATGTTCCTGAGCCCAACGGTCATACATTCTAAGCAGCATAGCCGCCCAGTCTTGTGATTCAGTACCACCAGCACCGGGATGTATCGAAAGTATAGCATTATTTTTGTCATGTTGACCGCTCAATCTTGTTTTGAGCTCAAGTTTATCAAGCCTATCAGAAAGTATTTTAATCTTTTTGTCAACTTCATTTAATAAACCTTTGTCTTCATTTTCACTAATTAACTCTAAATATATTTCTATTTCTTCTATATCTTCTTTTAGTTCAGCAAGTAAGGAAAGTTTATTTTTTATACTGTCTACTTTTTTACTAATCCGGGTCGCTCGTTGATTATCATCCCAGAATTTAGGAGCTAACATTTCCTCTTCCAGTTTATCCTTTTGATCATTTAAGGTTCTTGGGTCAAAGGAGATCCCTCAGATCACGGTATCTCTTTTCAATTTCAGTAATTTTTTCCTGATAATTATTATTCATCACATTATCACTCCTTGCTTATCTTCCACAGCATTTTTTATACTTTTTACCACTACCACATGGACACGGGTCATTGCGGCCTGGTTCATCAGGCTTGACAACTGTTTTTACTTTCTGCTGTTTATTATTATTTGTATTTGTTTTCTTTTGTCCTTGCAACTTGCTTTTGGCAGCATCCATAGCACTTATAGAACCACTCGCACTATAATTTAAACCTTGACGATTTTTGTTTTTGTCCAGCTTGCCGCTTTTATGAACTTCAATCCTAAAGATATTTTTTATAATTTCTTCTCTAATAGAAGCTGTCATCTCATTAAACATATCAAAAGATTCAAATTTATACTCTGTTAAAGGATCTTTTTGTCCATAAGCCCTTAATCCTATTCCCTGTCTAAGTTCATCCATGTTATCTAAATGGGACATCCAATTTCTATCAATAACCCGTAAGGCAATGTGTTTAGCAATTTTTTCCATGTTTTCTTCTTTAAATTTCTCTTCTTTATCTCTGTATATACTCTTGCCAAAGTTAATCAAATATTGCTTGATATCTAGTTTTTCTTTATCCACTAACTGCTCAGAATCAATCTTTTCTGTAAAATAAAATTTATTTAAATAGTCAACCAAACCCTCTAAATCCCATTCACTGGGATGTATGTCTTCTGAGAGAAAACTTCCCGTAATATCCTCTACGAGTTTTTCTAAAAGACCAAATATTACCTCATCCATTTCATCAGAAAAAAGCACCTTTGTTCTCTGTTCATAGATAATCTCGCGCTGCTTATTTAAGATGTCATCATACTCTAAAATAGCTTTTCTGAGATCAAAGTTACGACCTTCCACTTTCATTTGAGCTTTTTCTATAGCATTTGTGATTAATTTATGCTGAATTGGTTGGCCTTCTTCCATGCCTATTTTATCCATGATATTGGATATATTTTCTGAACCAAAAAGCCTTAAAAGATCATCTTCCAATGATACAAAAAACTGAGAAGAACCAGGATCACCCTGTCGGCCGGCGCGCCCTCTCAATTGATTATCTATCCTGCGGCTTTCATGCCTTTCGGTGCCCAGAACATGGAGACCTCCCAGCTTAACTACCCCATCTCCCAGAACAATATCGGTACCCCTACCTGCCATATTGGTTGCAATTGTTACACTATTTTTTTGACCTGCATCCTTAATTATAGCAGCTTCTTTTCTGTGGTTTTTAGCATTTAAGACATTATGCTTGATTCCCTTTCGTTTTAACATCCTACTTAATTTCTCTGATTTGTCTATATCGACAGTACCAACTAATAAAGGCTGCCCCTTTTGATTTCTTTTAGAAATTTCCTGGACAACTGCACTAAATTTGTCTTTTTCATCTTTGAAAACTAAATCAGGTTTGTTATCTCTAACAAGGGGTTTATTGGTGGGAATTACTATTACTTCCATTCCATATATCTTTATAAATTCTTCTTCTTCAGTTTTAGCTGTTCCTGTCATTCCTGATAATTTATCATACATCCTAAAATAATTCTGCAGGGTTATACGGGCAAAAGTTTGACTCCCCTTATTTACAGAAACGCCTTCTTTTGCTTCTATAGCCTGATGCAAGCCCTCACTATATCTCCTGCCTTCCATGACACGCCCGGTAAATTCATCTACTATTTTTACCTTGCCTTCTTCAACAATGTAATCTTTATCCTTTTTCATCAATGTATGGGCTCTGAGTGCCTGGTTTACCTGATGGTGTAATCTAAAGTTATCCTCATCAAAAAGATTATCGACTTTAAGATAATTTTCAACGGCGTGTACCCCTTTTTCAGTCAAAGTAACATTGTTGTTCTTTTCATCTAATTCATAATCCTCTTTCTTTAATCTAGGAATAATCCTGTTAAATTTACGATAATCCTGAGATGTCTCCTGCACAGGACCTGAAATAATTAAAGGGGTTCTCGCTTCATCAATTAATATACTGTCAACCTCATCCAGAATTGCAAAATGAAAATCATGCTCAATAACATTATCCGGATCTGTTGCCATATTTGCTCTTAAATAATCGAAACCAAATTCATTATTAGTTCCATAAGTAACATCCGCATCATATGCCTTTTTTCTTTCTTCAGGTGTCATCCCACTGAGGACAACTCCAACCTCCATTCCTAAAAATTTATAAATCTGACCCATCCATTCACTATCCCTTTTGGCCAGATAATCATTAACTGTTACAACATGCACTCCTTTACCTGTTAAGGCATTCAGATAAACCGGTAGTGTTGCTACCAGTGTCTTGCCTTCTCCTGTTTTCATCTCAGCTATTTTTCCTTCATGTAAGGCTATACCACCCATTAACTGCACATCAAAGTGTCTAAATTCTTCTTCAGTGGAACGTTGAGAGGCCTCTCTGACCACCGCAAAAGCCTCTGGCAGCAGATCATCTAAGCTTTCCCCTTTATTATATCTTTCTTTGAACTCAGGAGTTTTTGCTTTCAATTCTGAATCATTCAACTTCTGCAGCTTGCTTTCCAATTGATTTATATCATCAACAACAATCTGAAGCTTTTCCAACTCTTTTTCATTTGGATCTTTAAATATTTTTTTTAAAAAATCAAACATCTTAAATACCACCTGTTTTTTATTAGTTTAAAAATAATGATTCAATAGATTTATAAATTACATTTTATTATAACACTTATTACCTCAAATCTCAATTTTATCAGAGTATGCTAAATTCACTAAACCGAACAATAATTACTGACTTTTAAAAAATAATTATCTTTGTGAAATGCCTTAAATTTGTTTTATTAAAAAGATGTCTGTAGTTAAATTCATTTTATTTACACTTGAACAGTTTTTTTATTTCAATGTTAATTATTTAATGTTTTAAAACATTCTATAATTATTATTCAAAAGTACATTTCAGTATACATATTTTCTAAAATATTAATAAATATGAACAGTTTTCTCAGCTAAAACTTAATATTAAAATTTTTATGCAGCACTCATTTTTTTCGCAATACTAATCTTAAACAATTTGATTCTATGAGTTATCACTCTTCATCTAAATCCTTTCTTTGATTTAGGTGGAGAGGAATTGCTATAATCTTCACCCCTTTTTCCATTTTTTTGCTATTATTTCTTTATACTTCTAATTATATAATATATAATTAATATAGAGTTGACATACAAGTCAAAAACACACAATCTACTTACAAATGAATGATTGAATTAATTGGCATCAATACTATAATCAAATATAGGTGATTAACTTATCTGATAAATACTATATTACCATACACCATTTAAAGCTATATAAACCAAGTAAAACTAAACAAAAAAAGTTGAACTGCTTACTTAAAAATTAAAATTATGCTCTTCGGTCAGCTCTCAAAATCTTGAAACACTGGAGGTTTACCAACTACACTAAATCCCATGATCATACTTATTACGTCGCAAGGAACAACTTTATAATAGCTGACGAATATAATGTCATAATTATGTTAGAAAATCTAAAAAATATCAGAAAGAATATAACAAATGATTATACACTTAATAATTATGAAAAACAGGCCTGGGCTTTCTATCAATTAAAGCAGTTTATTAAACATAAAGCTGATTTAAAAGGTATTTTCTATCAAAAAGTTAATCCTAAAGATACCTCACACATTTGGGCTGTTTGTAGTAAAAAGGACTATAGATTTAGTCAAAATAAATTTGTCTGTGATAAAAAAG
>Ga0209925_1000016_pt1 | contig 77449 bp, 74 predicted proteins | sample SalPonR2_A_D1_MG_FD_185702 | JGI IMG/M metagenome (GOLD analysis project Ga0209925, IMG submission 185702) | Salt pond soil microbial communities from South San Francisco under conditions of wetland restoration - Salt Pond MetaG R2_A_D1_MG... ... | reverse complement strand
CAACTTTGGGAGTAATGTTTTTGCAGGTCAAAAGGACAAAGAGATAGATGATAATTTTTTCCTGTAATTTGATATAGGCGAGTAGCCAGGTAATAATTTGAGACATAATTCTTGCCACCTTTCTTTAGATTTTTGTGTTTGATAAGTATATTTTACCCAAAAAACAAGGGGGTGGCAAGGTTTTAAACCAAGATCCTTATTTTGACAGGGTTTTGGACTATATTGATTAGAAAACTTTTGACAATACGAAAATTATCAAGGGGGTTGGGGAATGAAAAAGACGTATATAATTTTGATATTATTGATTATTTTAATATTTAGTCAAGATTCTTTTGCAGAAAAGTGGCATCCTTTTGAATTTAAAGGTACAGAAAAATTTAATTATTTAATTAAAATTTATGAAGGAGAAGAATTAAGTCAGGAAATGGAATATATTGTAGAATTGAATCCTACAGATGAAACTAATAAAAGCGGCGAAAAGCTTTATGAAGTTAGCTATACTAGAAAAGATCACATATCAGAAAGTCGACTGGGGGATCAAATATTTTTTGGGTATTCAGGCTTTGAGATGATAGGATTTTTTATTAACCCAATGTACTATCCAATGATAAGTGATTTAGATATTGAAGTAGGAGAAAAGGCCTTAATATATGGTATCGGCAAAGTTAATATTACAGGTAAAGAAAAAGTTTACGGAAGAGAAGGTTTTGTCTGTGAACTATACTCAACGGGTGACGAAGAGCAGCTAATGGCGATTTTTATTATTGAACCAAAAATATCGATGCCGCTTAAAGTAACTGTTTACAATGATATAGGTGAAATTAATAGTGAAGTTTCTTTAGTAGAATATAGAGAATAAAAGAATATGTGTTTTAATTTAACTAGCGAATTTCTTTTACCACTAATAATACAAATTGTAATAAAAATATTACAAAATATGATAAATTGTATAGTAGACTACATATTTATAAAAAATATTATGATAATATTATTTTATAATATAAATAAAGGAATAAAAAGGAGGAAACAAAATGTTTAACAAAAAAATGGGTGTTGTGTCTTTAACTTTAGCTTTAATGTTGGTGTTCACATTTAGTTTTATAAATATTAGTTATGCGGATGGTCATGGTGAAATGAAGAATATCGTTGATACTGCTATAGAAGCAGAAGGTTTTAATACTTTGGTAACCGCTATCCAAGAAGCAGGTTTGGTTGATGCTCTTAAAGCAGAAGGTCCTTTTACAGTTTTTGCTCCTACCGATGAAGCTTTCGAAGCTTTACCAGATGGAGTATTAGATGATCTTTTAGCTAATCCTGATGAGCTTAAAAATGTTCTACTATTCCATGTGGTAGAAGGGAAAGTAATGGCAGAAGATGTACTGGAAATGGATGGAGCTATGGTAGCAACTTTATTAGGAGAAGAAATTGAAATAAAAATAGATATGGGTAATGTTTATATAAATGATGCTCAAGTAATTACAACAGATATTGAAACCAGTAATGGTGTAATTCATGTAATAGATACTGTATTAGTACCATAAGATAAATAATATATTAAATAGATTAACAAAAAAACCGCAATTTGTCTTCATAAAGACATTTTGCGGTTTTTCATTTTAACCATATTATAAAAAGTTGCAACTTAATTAAAAATTATTATCCTCTTATTTATCATCATTATTACCTTTATTGTTTGAATTACTCGGATAATCTCTTCCATTACTTGCATTTTCAGCATTATTGTGTTCTCCAGAATTGCCAGGAGCATTTTGGTCACCATTACCAAAACCATTATTACCTTTTATGGTTTCATCTGGTTCTCCATCTTCACCACCATTATTTTCATCATCGCCATCACCATTATCTCCACTATTACTTCCATCATCACCTCCACCACCCGAAGATGCAGCAAAAGCTAATGGAGTGACTATAAGAGCAATTATTAAAAACGCCGCCAAAAACATAAATAATTTTTTATTCATTTAAAGTCCTCCCTTCAAAATAAAATTTAACTTCTTTAGTTTATGTTAACATTAATTATTCGAATTAAATTTTAAAAAATCTCTAAAAATTATCTAAAAATTTATGAAAAAAAGATTATCAAATATCATGATATTCGTTTTTTCAATTACTTTATTGTTTTCCACTTTCAGTCTGGCTCAAACTAATCCAGAAAAACTTTTAAAAGAAGCTCCGAAACAAAAGAATTTTCCTAATGCAGATGGAGTATATATAGAAAACATAACTAAAATAGACCATACTGGTGAAAAAAGCAGGATTACACATCGAAAAGTTATAAAAGTATTTAATAAACGCGGTGTAGAAAGTTATGGAGAATTCAAAATCAGGTTTAATAAAAGCAACGAAAAGATTAAGATAATAGAAGCAAAAACAATAACAGAAGAGGGAGAAGTAATAAAACCAAAAGAAATGGCAATTAATGAAATTACTCCTCCGGAAGCTGCTAATGCTAGTATTTATTCGGATGCAAGAATAAAAGTGATTTCAATGTCAGGTGTAGAACCAGGTAGTATCTTAGTATGTGAATATGAAAAAATCAAAGATAGTTATGCAATTGAAAATGAGTTTTGGAACTATCAATTAATGCAGTATACAGATCCAATCCAGACTAATCGAATTGAACTAAAAGTACCTAAAGGAAAAGATATAAATTATAAAGTGAAAAATGGTGATATAAAGCCTGATATAAAAACAAAAGATCAATATAAAACATATATATGGGAAAATAATGATACTGCAGCAATTATAAAAGAGGAGAACATGCCTTCATTATTAAATATTGCTCCTTTATTAGAAATTACTACCATAGAGGACTGGAAACAAGTTAGTGAGTGGTACAATTCATTAATAGAAGGTCAGTATGAAGTTAATAAGGAGATTAAAAATAAAATAAATGAATTAACAAAAAATAGTAGCAATAAAGAAGAAAAGATGAAAGCTTTATATAATTATGTAACTTCACAAATTAGATATATAGGTTTACAGTTTGGAGAGAGTGGATATAAACCATATTCGGCGACCACCACATTTGAAAACAAGTATGGGGTCTGTAAAGAAAAAGCAACTTTATTAATAGCTATGTTTAAAGAAATTGGCGTAAAGGCAGAACCAGTATTAATAAATAGAGGCTCTGCAAAATTAGATACCAATCTACCTTCACCTGCATTATTTAACCATATGATTGTATATTTACCAAATCAAAATATATATCTTGATCCTACTAGTAAAGGAACGATGTATGAGGTACTGCCAGGTGATCAAGGCAAAAAGGTATTTTTACCTGAAAGTAATCAATTAACTAAAACGTCCATTTCTAAGGCAGAACAAAATACTTCTCTTAGTATACAAAAAGTAAATTTACGAGAAGATGGTAGTGCAGAGATTAATTATAAGGAAACTATGATAGGTTTATATGGATTTACTTATAAAGGATTTTATCAGCAATATAAAGATAAACAACTTGATAGATTAATTAAAAGAGGACTTAGTAGAGGTTTTACTAACCCTAAATTAGATGAAATTAAATATACAGGTATAAATAATCTAGATAAAAATCTCAGTTTAGAAATACCAAAATTGAGAGTAGACAATTATGCCGAAAAGATGGGAAATATGTTAACAATTAAACCCTTTAAATTCCCCATAAATTTAACACAGGTAGTAGCTTCCGAAAATAGAAATTATCCAATATATTTAAGTTTTAAACGTAATGTTAAAAGGACCATTAAAATAAATATTCCAGAAGGTTATAAAGTAAACTTTTTACCTAAAAGTCAAAGTTATAATAATGAGGTTGGTTCTTTTGAATTAAATTATCAAAAAAAGGCTAATGAAATAACTGCTAAGTTAAATTTAATATTAGATAGAAAAGAAATATCTGTTAAAGAATATAACTCTGCAAAAAAATTACTTAATAAAGCAAATTCCTCAATTCAAAATCAAATAATGATTCAAAGTAAATAAATAAAAATATAATCCCTGGTTAATAAAAACCAGGGATTATTAAATTAACTAATCATTAAGTTTAATAATTTAAATTATAAAAGGTATTATTGCTAAAATCCAGAATATTACATATAGAGGCAAAAAGAAACAAATAATAAAAATATTTTAATTATATTATGAGGGGGTAACTTTCTTGGGAAAACATTTTGATAAAGAAGAGGTTGTAGAAAAGTTATATAATTATACAGAACTGCTGGTAATAGAACAACTTGCAGAATTATTAGAAGAAGAAAAATACGAAGATGTTTGTAAATGTGAAAAATGTATTTTAGATATGTGTACATATGCCTTAAATAGATTAAGACCCCAGTATATAGTTTCTCATAAGGGAGAAGTATATACTAAAATTAAAGATTTTAATCAACAGTCAAAAGTTGATGTTATGTCAACAGTAGCAAAAGCTATTGAAGTAGTATCAGAAAATCCACATGATTAACAAAACTAATCATTAAATAATATACAAATTATTGATAAATATAAAATTATGTGGTATTATATAAAGTACAAAAATAAATAGTTCCTTATCACGAAAAGGCAATCTTTACTGAAAGGTAAAGTGCGCAAAGCTTATGGAACCTAAGATCATAAAGGTTATGGTTGCCTGAGTTGCCGAAGAGGGAACAGGATTTTATACCTGTCTCTTTTTAAGAGGCATTTTTTTATTCTGTTCCTCCAGTAGGGTAAATCCATCGAGAGGTGGAGACACAAAGCCACGGGTCTGATTAAAACAGATAGCCGGGTTATAAAGGAGGGAAAAAATGTTAAAACACTCGATAATTTTTTTAATGATGATTGCATTACTAATTTCCTTTTCTGCTGTAGCTTTTGCAGAAGTTGAGGGAAAGGCTCCCCAAAATTCAGCTGGTGTAAAAGTTTTGGTTGAGTACGATGGTTCAATAACTGAATATTTAGGAGAATTAGTAATCTTATTTCTGCAAATATTGCCAGATGCTGCTGAAAATGGTAATGCTGATAATCCAATAGTGGTAGCCGGAAAATAACATTAATTTAAGGTGGAAATTAAAATAATAACTTATACTATCATCCCAATATATTTTTCTAAGGGTTGATTAGTATAAGTATTTTTTTATCTATATACATAGTAAACTATATATTGACTATATCTAATTTTAAAACAAAGGTTAAAATTTTTTCTATTGACTATTTTTTTCAAAAAACTTTTGTTCAGCTTTTAAAAATGCTTCTACTGCCTTAGGAGAAAATTGTTTTTCTTTTTCAAATTTAATTTCTTCGATAGCTTCTTTACGACTAAAAGCCCTTTGATAGGGTCTTTCATAAGTCATAGCATCAAAAGCATCAACTACACTTAAAATTTGAGCTTCAATTAAGATTTCATTTCCCGATAAACCTTTGGGATAACCGAAACCGTCCCACCTTTCATGGTGTTGATTAATTATTTCAGCTATTTTATGAAAATAACTTTTATTAAAATGTTCTAAAATAATTTCTTTACCCCATTTAGTGTGTTTTTTCATAAGTTCCCATTCTTTTTTAGTTAACTTGTCAGGTTTTTGTAGTAATGAGGAAGGTACTTTTGCTTTTCCAATATCATGTAAAAAAGAAGCGAAACCGAGATTAAATATTTTTTTCTCTTCTAAGCTTAATTCAATAGCTGTTAAACGACTTAATTTTTGCAGCCGATCACAGTGTTCTCTTGTTTCTACATCTTTTTCTTCAATTTTTTCATTTAGAGATATAAGTTCTTTTATTCTTCTTTGCTCACTAGCAAAGATTGGATTAGAAGTTATATAAAGTAAAGTGGTATCTGTTATTGTTTTAAAATATTTTTCTTGTTCACCACTTCGGGCACTTATAGAATCACCTTTAGTTAAAACTATATTTTCTTCTTCATAAACTACTTTTCCGGCAAGTATATAAAATAATTCAAAGTTGCCTTTTTCCCCACCTCTTACCTGAAAAGTTCTATCAGCAATAATATTTTGTTTAATTATTTCAATATTTTTATCTTTATCTATTAGATAAAGCTGAGTTGATATTTTTTCAACTTTGTCCAAAAAGTCATCCTTTTTATTAATAAATACACTTCCTGGTCGAGAAGACAGAATTGGGTAATTAATGTCAGAATTATCATTTTTAATTTTTGTCAATAATTTTTCTAATAAACTATCAAAATCATTACCATCCCGAGGCCAATTAACACTTGCAATTTGAGGAGATAAGGATAATTTTTTATTATCAATATTAAATTTTCTACTTTTTAACATATTCTTTATTTTAGAATTTATAGTTTGTTTTTCATTAAACAAAATTATCTTATCTTGCTCCAAACAGTATAACTCAACATATTTATTAGAATAATTTTTTAAAATTGATATTATTTTACTGAATAATTTTATATAATCAGAGTAACTTAGGTTAAGTTCTTTAAAGTCAAATAAATATAATGTTAGATTAAAACTCTCTATATTTTTATTACTTTCCATATTTTTAATTTTTTCATATAAGAGGTCTATGCTTTCTATGTTCTTCCAAAGATTTATTTTATCTTTTTTGTTTATTGATTTCATATTATTAATCACCTTTCATCAGGGATTATTTTATTATATATAATTGCTTGATTAATAACTTATTCAATGGTTAGTAGATTAATAAAGATTCTTTATATTTTTTATTATACAATAGAATTACCTTTTGGACAAACAAATATTGCAAATTATTTTCTTATCATATATTTTTAAAGGAATAATAGAAGTGTAAAAGAATAAATAATATATAAGATGTAAGTGAAATAATATACCCATTTTACTTTAATATCTAAAGGGGGAGTGATTAGATGAAAACGATGGGAGATATATTATTAAAAGGAGATGCATTTTCAGAAATTGTGATTGGTAATACTGCCCTTGTTAGAGCTATGGTTGAATCAGGTACTAGAGTTGTTACTTCTTATCCCGGCTCACCAATGCCAGAAACGGCTGAGGCAATCAGAAGTATACCTAAAGAAAAGCGTCCATTTTACTTTGAATTTTCAACAAATGAAAAGGTAGCTACTGAGATTGCTTTTGGGGCGGCTGTAAATGGACATTTTTCTACTGTATTTTTTAAAAGTGTAGGATTAAATGTGGCTGCAGATAGCTTTGTTCAGCTTCCTTTGATGAAATTAAAGGGAGGAATGGTAGTGGTTATTGGTGATGACCCAGGAGCTAATTCATCACAAAATGAACAGGATAACAGACATTATGGCCATCTTTCCTATATGCCAATTTTTGAACCATCTAATCCACAAGAGGTTTATGAATATTATAAAGAAGCAGCGGCTCTTTCCCAAGAAAGAGAAATGCCGGTCATATTAAGATTAAGTACACATGTCTGTCACGCAAAACAAAAAGTTAAATTTAGTGATTATACACAAAAGGATTTTGATAAAACGCCTAGATTTTCTAGTAATAATGAAAATTATGTTCCGATAACTTCTAAAGTTTTTCCGATGAAAAGGAGAGCCTTAAAAAGGATAGAAGAATTTAAAGATTATGCTGACCAATCTAATCTAAACGAAATAATAGATAATAATAATAAAAAGAGAGGTATTATTACAATGGGAGTACCATATCTATCATTACGTGATGTAATGGAAGATATGGATGATAAAGCAGATATATTGAAACTCGGTATAATATATCCTTTACCTAGAAAAGTAATAACTGAATTTTTAAGAGAGCATAAAGAAGTAAAAGTATTAGAGGAATTAGATAATGTATTAGAAAAAGAAATTAAGGTTATTGCCTTTGAAGAAGGAGTTAAAAGTAATATAATTGGAAAAGTTGATATAGAAGATTGGATTAATGAATATACCCCTGATAAAGTACAAGAAGTGATGGCTAAGACCTGGCCAGACACTTTTAAAGAAAAGGATTTAATCAGATTTTCAGAAGATGTAGAAAATCGTCCGGCTCAATTATGTCCGGGCTGTGGACATAGATCCGCTTTTTATGCAATTAAAAAAGCTTTATCTGATGAAGATATAACTGTAGCTGATATAGGGTGTCATACCCTCGGATTTTTACCGCCTTATGAGATGGGAGAAGTCTTACTTTCTATGGGACATTCCACTTCAACTGGTACAGGTCTATCATTATTTAATGAAGATAGAAAAGTAGTATCATTTTTAGGTGATTCTACTATGTTCCATGCAGGATTACCGGGTATTGTAAATGCTGTATTTAATGATCATAATTTAACATTAGTAATAATGGAAAATGGAACTACAGCTATGACGGGCCATCAAAACCACCCTGGAACCGGTGAAAACTTCAATGAAGAGGTAAAACCAGTTTCAATTAAAGAAATGTTGGAAGGTTTTGGGGTAGAAAATGTATATCGAATAGATACTTATGCTCAATCTAAATTAACTGAAATCATGAAAAAAGCGGTAAATGAAAAAGGCTTTAGTGTTGTGATTGCTACTCATCCTTGTATGTTAAAGTTTACCAGGGTAGCCAGAAGGGACGGTTCATATAAGGATAATAAGGCTAATATTGACCAAGAAATATGCAGGCAAATCCATGAGTGTGTACAAGAATTTGGTTGTCCTTCCTTTAGTATAGATGAAGAGGGTAGAGTTACTGTAAATGAGGATCTTTGTATTGGAGATGGATCTTGTTTACAAACCTGTCCAACAGATGCTATTGGTATAAAACAAAAAGGAGGGAAGTAAATAATGGAAAATAAGGATAGAATAAATATTTACATGATTGGAGTAGGTGGTCAAGGAATTGGCCTATTGAGTGAAGTTCTAATAAGAGCAGCAGATTATGCTAAATTAAATGTTAGAGGTGTAGATACACATGGTTTAGCCCAAAGAGGCGGGACTGTTCAATCTCACCTTAGGGTAGGAAAAGGCATATATTCACCTTTAATTCAAAAAGGTACTGCTGATATTGTTATAGCTTTAGAAAGAACAGAAGCTTTAAGAGGTTTACAAAGTTATTTAAAAGAGGCTGGAACTTTAATATATTATAATACTTCCTGGCAAACTTTAGATGTAAGATTAGAAAATACTAATGAAGTAAAAAAAGTGGATATTAATAAAGCAGCGGAAAAGTTAAACGCAGAGGTAATTGAAGTCTATAAAGAAGACCTTGATGACACAAGAATGCAAAATGTTGTATTATTAGCAGAGATTTTAAAACAAGATATCTTATCAGGTATTAAAAAAGAAGACTATATTAATGCTTTAAAAGATTTAATGAAGGTAAATAAATTGGAAAACAACCTTAAACTATTTAGATCTATACTTAAATAAAGTAAGATTTATTTATAATTTATAACTAGAAAATAATGTAAATTCTTGAAATTAGAATTCATTAAATTTATAATGATATTAACTTCACTAATTAGGAGCCCATCGTATGCATGAAATTGCTGAATTAAAAGAGAAAATTAAACAGCTAAATAAGAGAGTTAATGAATTAAACAAGAGTTTTGAAAGAATTATCAATTTTTCTAATAAACTCAATGAAATAAGTATTGAAGATGAAAAAATATTTTGGTCAAAACTCTTAAAGACAGCTATGAATTTAATCAAAAAGGCTGATTATGGTAGTGTTTATAAATATGTAGATGGTAAAGTAAAATTTTTAGATACTGTTGGACATAATCTTGCTGTGCTTAAACAGATTGCAATAGATGAGAGTGTATTTCAGCTGTCTGACCGCAAAAATCAAGTCTCTATTATTAGTGAAGTAATAGATATTACAAAAGACTCAACCGATAATAATACTTATTCAAAATTAGAAGAGGCATCAAAACCAATTAAAGATTCCATTACTTTTGATTTATACTTTAAAGAGCAAGCAGTAGGTGGCATAACTTTAGATATTGATGAAAATAGAGATGTTAATTTTAGTAAAGAAGATAAAAAAGTATTAAATTATCTTTTGAATATCACAGAAGCCTTTTATAGAAAAGATGTTGAAAAAAGATTAAAAGAACATCAAGCATATTTCCAACAATTGTTTAATGAGTCAACCGAAGCAATTGCTCTCTTAGATAATAAAAGCAAGATTATTAAAGTAAATAAAAGTTTTGAAAAAGTATTTGGTTATCAGGCAAAAGAGATTAAAGGGAAGAACATAGATGATCTGATAACTCCCGAAGAAAAAATAGAAGAAGGCATTAATAATACCAAAAAAAATATTGCAGGCAAAGAAGTGAAGTTAGAAACAATTAGAAAGACAAAAGAGGGTAAAAGAATTTTTGTTTCCATGCATTCTTTTCCCATAAAATTAGGTAAAGGCCAAATAGGGATATATGCCATATATAATGACATAACTGAAAGAAAAGAAACTGAAAGAAAGTTAAGAAGACAAAAAGCATTCTTTCAACAATTATTCGATGAGTCAACTGAGGCAATTGCTCTTTTAGATAATGAAAATCAAATCCTTAAGATAAATAAAAGTTTTGAGAATTTATTTGGTTATTCACAATCAGAAGCAAAAGATAAAAACATAGATGATCTAATAGTGCCTGAAACTAAAAAAGAAGAAGGACAAAATTATACTAAAAAAGTCTTAAATAATCAGGACATTGAAAAAGAATCGGTTCGCAAAACAAAAGAAGGTAAAACAGTAGATGTTACAATACATGCTTTCCCAATTAGTTTAAAAGAAGGTCAAATTGGCTTATATGCAATTTATAATGATATTACCCAAAGAAAAAAAGAAGAAGAAGAGATTAAATACTTATCTTTTCATGATCAAATGACTGGATTATATAATAGAAGATATTTCGAAAGTGAAATGGAAAGGTTAGATAATTCAAGGTTACTACCAATTAGTATTATTATGTCTGATATTGATGGTTTGAAAAAAGTAAATGATAAATTTGGTCATGCCAGAGGCGATAAATATATTAATCTAGTTGCTAGTGAGATAGACAATGCAGTAAGACAAGAAGATATACTTGCTCGGGTGGGAGGAGATGAATTTGCAATTTTACTCCCTCAAACAGACGAAGATGAAGTTAAAAAAATAGAACAAAGGATACAAACCAATGTTAATAAATTAGATGAAAAATATGAGTTTCCGATTAGTATATCTACTGGTTTCGGAGTAAAAAAGGATCACAAAACAGAACTTGAAGAGGTCTTTAAAGAAGCTGATTACTTCATGTATGAAATGAAAAACAGAAATTGATCTTTAGCCATATTATTTGTTAAAAATAATATGGCTTATTTATTTGTAGAGAATAATCAACAGAATCTTCAGATAGACCAAGACCAATAAGAAAATTAAAGGAAGAGCCACTTTGATTTGTATAATTAGTTCCTAAATATAAGGAGGATGCATTTATACTGGTACCAATTATTTTGTCATTATTTTGATATGAACTAGAAGTTATAGACTGTTCGATTCTAGTGTTTAAAGATAAGTTTTGACTTAAAGCATATGCTAAGCCTAAAGAATATTGTAATGTATCACCTGGATTATAATTATCTTTTTCTATATTCCAAAAGTAATTTACACTGCCAAAAAAGACTACAGGATCTAATTGTTTTATATGACTTATGCCTAATTTTAAACCATAATAATTAGAACCAAAATTCATATCGGTTTCATTACCATATTCCTGCCCGGTAGTTGTTTTAACTCCTATATTAAATTTAGTATTTTTGCTTTTAATATTTGTATTTAAATTGATCATAACATCGCCTAAACCATGAGAAGTTTTTATTTTTTCAGTGGGTTCTCCATTTTCAGTAGTGTCCGCATATTTTATTACACTTTTTCTTTGTACTTTATAAGGTATTACTATTTCAAAACTTGATCTTTGATTTTTATATCTTAATTTTAAATTGGAAGTCAAAATATCCCTTCTGATTTTTCTAACTTCCAGCTTTCCTATATTTACCACTTCAACTACACTATATCCACTCACATTTAATCTGTTATTAGAACTATGCGAATAAGAAGTACCTATTTCTATTTCAAAGGGACTTTTTGCTTGACTAAAGTTTGTTTGCAAAATAAAGCTTGAGAATAAAAACATTATTAATAAAGAAAAAATTATTATATGCTTTTTCATTTTGTTTACCCCCAGATCATTTATTAAATACTAAGTAAAAATATCCCCCATATTAATGGAGGATATTCTTTTATTAACCATTAATTTTTAAGATTGACCATATTTTTAATATCAGATAGTTCAAGATTTTCAACTTCTTCAATATTATAGATATTAATCTTTAGGTCTACTACATTATTTATTGTATTTTCATTTCCGGAAACATTTGTTATATTCATAACTCCTGAGGCATGTTTAAAGGCGTTATCTTTATTACTACTGTATCTAAATTTTACATTTGATGAATTTATTTGTTCTATACTAAAATTTTGCCCCATACCTCTAATACCTGATAATTCCTTTTCATTTAAACTATTTAACCCTTCGGGAATTTCGGCAGCTGAAATAGGAGTTATAATAATTGAGACCATTAATACCGACATAATCAATTTAACAATTAATTTTTTATGCATGATCTCCCTCCTACCTTTCATTTTTACAATTTAAAAACCAGATAAATTAAAATTCTTTATGATCTTTTGGTAATCTAGTCCAATTATTTTCAATTAAATTAAATATATGATTTTCTTGTGGTAAATTAGGCTTTTCAAAACTGCTGAAATTATTATTTCCAATACTATTTTTACTTTCTATTGCTAGTAATGTTTTATTCCATTGTGATTTAAATTTTTCAATACTAAGATTTAAATTTCCAAGAGCTGGATCCGCTATTTTTACAGAATTGGTTTTAACTTCTTTAATAACTACAAAGTGAGGTCCTTTAGGGGAATTAAGAAGCACAATTATTGGTAGATCTAATTTTCTTATGGCTTTAATATCTCCTTTTAGACCATAAGCTTTATAACCTAAAAACTCAGCAGCCATCTTTAAATCTAATAAAGTAAAACCAGCACTATTTTTTAAAGTGTCAATATTTTTAATGTTTTTTATTATATTTATTATTTCTTGTTCTGAAATTTCATCATTATAGTAATATTGAAATATGGTTGCTAATGAAGCTGAGCCACAACTTACATCATATTTCTGTTTAACTATTTTATGAAATTTAATTTCAGTTTTACTTTTTATATTTCTAGTTATTGTAGGGCCAGAGGAGAACACCTGAAATTTTACATTTCCTGCTTTGACTAAACCAACTGTACTGAATATTAAAAATAAAATGATAATAATAATTAAAGGTTTTTTGTTTTTCATTTTAAATTCTCCCCTTTTACATTGATAAATAGAAAAGCAGGGTGATTACACCCTGCTTTATTTGTTCTTGTTATAGTTCGGGAGCTGCAAAGGCTGCTCCAATATTTACCTCTACATTAGATTGAACGACATTTGCATTACCAGCAGCTTGTTGAACAGTAGTAATACCAGTTGCATTACGGAAAGCGTTACCAGATATTGTATCAACTCTGGTATAGTCTCTTTCCATAATTAGTACTTCTTCTACTTCAACTTCCTGAGCGCTTAATTCAAATTCATCTGCTTCTTCTAAGCCTTCAATAGTAACATTACTTTCTAAAACACTAGCATTACCAGCAGCTTGTTGAACGGTTGTTATACCTAGTGCATCTCGGAAGGCATTATTGGTAATAAGATCATCTCTGTAATAGATTTCTTCTCCGATATAAATTTCTTCAGTCTCAGCATCATCAAAGATTACATCTTCCCCATAATAATAGCCGGGCATTTCTTCATTATTAAATGCCTCCTGGGCTACAGCTGGAACAGCGACTAATACCATCAGAACCATCAATGCAGTGCCAATACCTAACAATTTTCTCATTTTAAAACCCTCCTAAGTTTTTGTAATTAAATATTTTTGAATTGAAAACTCAATAATTCCAAAAGGAAGTAATTAAATATTTTTGTTTCTACCTTTCGAGTTAATTATTTTGTTTTCAATTCAGCTTGCTTATATCATAACAACCACTTATCAGAAAATAATTACAACAAACTCACATGAAAATCACAAAATTTAACAGATGAATTTAAAATATGGTAATTATAAGTTTTAATATACTTATAGTGGGATAAATTATTTATTTAATCATAAAATACTCATGAAAAAATCATTATTAGATTTATAAGATAACATATGATAATAAAACTTGATAAAATTACTAAGGTTTGTTAAAATTAATTTAAAAGAAATGAAGATAGGTATTCACAAGAAATTTATATTATTTATTTTTAAAAAGTAATTATTATTCTAGACATTAGTTATCCAAAAAGATAAATTGGTGGGGTATTATGGATAACATATTAGAAATTTATACCTTAGGTAAGTTTAAAGTTGAATATAAGGGCAAAATATTATCTCCCAAAGAAAAATTTAATTCAAAACCGTGGTTATTTTTCAAATATTTAATTACTGGAAAAGAAAAAAACTTACATTCTGAAGTTATTAGTAATGATCTTTGGCCTAAAAAGAATATTAAAAAACCCAAACATGCTATTACAAATTTAGTATACAGATTAAGAAAACAACTAAATTTATTTAATAATGAAGAAAGTGATCAATATATAATCAACTCTAATGGGAACTGCTTTTTTAATCAGGATGCAAACTATTGGTTAGATATCGAAGAATTTATTGCAATGAGTAAAAAAGCAACTAAGTTAAAAAAGAATAATCCAGCCCAAGCGATACCTTTATATAAAGAGGCCTTAAACTTATATCAAGGAGATTATTTACCAGAAATACCTTATCAAGAGTGGGTTATACCTTATCGAAATAATTACCACTGGTTATTTGTTGAAAAAGTTCTAGAATTCATTAATTTATTGAAAAAATATGAAAGATATAGAGAAATAGAGTCAATAGCTGAAAAAGCTTTAAATATAGAATCTTATGAAGAAGAACTTCATAGTAATTATTTAGATGCTTTAATTAAGTTAGGAGAGCATGCACATGCTAGATCACATTATAATTATGCCAATAATCTTTTCAGTGAAAATTTAGATATAAGTAAATCACCTAAACTTAATAATATTTTTACGGAAAATAATAAGAAAAATAATAATTTTATTAATGATATTCAAGGAGAACTAAAAAATAGAAATAATATCAAAGGGGCCTTTAGTTGTAAAAATGATATATTTAGAATGATTTACGAATTAGAAGAGAGACGGAATGAAAGGAGAGATAAACCGGTTTTTATTAGTTATTTAAAATTTGAAAATGAAAATATTTTAAAACAAAATGATTATATTGTAGAAAATATTATTGAAAAAGAATTAAGAAAAGGAGATGTTATTACTCGGTGGGATTTTGATAAGTATTTAATGTTACTTAAGGATATGTCTAGAGCAGATGTAAATAAAGTTATAAAAAGATTGAAAGAAGAGATTAAAGAAGAACTTAAAATAAATAAGGAAGATATTAGATATAATTTTGATAGCATATAAAAAAAGCAGCTTTAAAGCTGCTTTTTATCTAAAGATATTTAATTATCAATCTATACAAAGTTAGAAATAAAATGGTCTACTAAGTTGAAAAGAGAAATCGGCAGCATCTTCAGTTAAACCAGTACCTATTATTACATCAAAGGGAACACCTTTTTGTGAAACATAACTTCCTCCCATATATAAAGTTGCAGAATTAGAACTTGATTCTATAACTGTTCTTCCATTATTTACTGTACTTCCTGTTAAAGTATGCTCAAAGCGGGCATTAACAGAGAAATTTTGTGTTAATGCATAGGCTACCCCCATTGAATATTGTATTGAATCTCCAGGATCTACATTATATTGTTTTATATTCCAAAAATAATTAGTACTTCCAAATAGTACTATGGGATCAATAGGTATCATATGTGATATACCCAATTTGAATCCATAATGACCAGATGTAAATGACATACCTGATTTAGGATCATACCATTTACCCGTAGAAGTTTTCAATCCTAGATTTACTTGAGTATTTTGCAGATGTACATCACCATATTTGATATCTGTTTGTATATTTAAAAGTATATCACCCAAACCATTCCCGCTTAATACTTCTCTAGTCGGTTCATTTGTGTCAGAATCCACATCTGCATACTTAATAATTTCATCTCTTCTAAAGGTATAAGGTATTATCAATTCGACACTAGTTTCAGGTGTGGTGTGTCTTAATCTTATATTTGTTGATAGTATATCTCTATTTATTTTTCTAACTTCAAATCTTCCTATATTTAATACTTCAATTACACTATAACCTGATACCGCTAATCTATTATTTGAACTATGTAAATAAGATAAACTGACATCTATTTCAAAGGGACTTTTGGCCTGTACTATTTCTCCTATACTAAAATTAATAAAAATTAAAAAAAGAAGCAAAGTAAATAAAAAGACTAATATTTTTTTCATAAGTTATACTCCTCTCAATGTTATAAATTATAATTCGCTATTAATATTATTAATCCTTTTTAATTATAGTAAAAAAGGACCCTCCATCCTTAAAAATGGAGGGTTGAAAACATTCTTTATTTATAAATTCATTTCTTGAAGATATTGTCCAAGATCATCAATATCAATATTTATGTTTCCATTAATATTCATAATCCATACTTTTAGGTCTATGATATTTTGAACTGTATTACCATTACCAGAAACATTGCTGACACTAATAATACCTGAGGCATTTTGGAAAGCATTGTCTCTATTTCCACTATAGCTAAACTCATAACCGTTTTCTGCAATTTCGACAATTTCAAATATATTTCCCATTCCTTCTATAGCAGCCAATTCAGAATCAGAAACCTTTTCAAATTCTGCGGGGAAATCAGCAGCTGTTATAGAAGGTGATAAGAGTATTAACATAAGAATCATAAACAACAAACCACTGATTTTAAATGTGTTTTTCATTATCCCCCTCCTTAACTTTTAAAGAGATTATTATAATATATCCTAGTCTAAAATTCTATATGGTTAAAAGGTATTCTTGTCCAACTATCATTTAAAGTCCTCATAATATCTTTTCCTCCTGTTATAAGAGGTATTTCATAAACTTCAAGATTATCATTTAAGACTTTATTTCGGCTTTCAATTGCCAATAATATATTATTCCATTGTTTTTCAAACTTATCAATTTTAATGGACTGATTACCCAAAGCAGGGTCAGCCACTTGTACAGAGTCTTCATTGATTTTTCTAACTACTACAAAATGAGGACCCTGAGGTGCTTCTAAGAGAACAATCATTGGCAAATTAATTTTACTAATAGCTGCAAGACTACCTTTTAAACCATGAGCTGTGTATCCAAAAAACTCTGCAGCCATTTTTAAATCTAGCAGATTAAAACCAGATTCATTTTTTAGACTACTAATATTTTTAATTCCCAAAATCATATCGATGATTTCTTGTTCACTTACCTCATCGTTATAATTAAATTGAAATATAGTAGCTAAGGCGGCTGATCCACAGCTTATATCATATTTTTGTTTGACGACATTTTTAAACCTTAATTCAGCGATACTTTCAACAGTAGTATTAATTCTCATACCGGAGGAAAAAATCCTAAAGCTAACGTTGTCAGCAAAGGTAAATCCACTTATACTGAAAACCAATAATATTATTAAGATGTTTATAAATATTATTTTATCAACTTTCATAAATTTTCCTCCTTATAAGAATTATTCTACTATACTTAACAAGGAAACTAGAGCAGGGTATATCAAATACCCTGCATTTTATATCAAACTATTTGCTACATGGGCAAATTGGAGCTGGAGCTGGATGACAGAAAACAGATGGATTTACTTCTATATCAACAATAGCTTGTTGTAGATTTGCATTACCTGAGGATAGTTGAGTTGTTATAATACCAACAGCATTAGCGAATGCGCCGCCACCTATCATATCATATCTCATATAACCTTTTTCTAGGAATAATACTCCATTAACACTTTGTCCTACTGGTACTAGGTCAATATCACCCAAGTATTTAACATCTGCATAAATAGCAGCAGATTGTAAATTTGAATTACCAGATGACATTTGAGTGGTTACTATGCCATGAGCATTTGCATATGAACCACCATTAATTACATCGGATCTTTCATAATTTTTTTCCATAAACATTACACCATTTACACTTTGGCCACCTAAACCTTGACCTAAACCACAGAATTTTACATCAAAATCAACCATATCTTTATCATCAAATAAGTCTTTGTCAACACTATTATCATCACGGTCGTCTACCCATGTCCAGAAATCAGGATAGCATAAAGTAGAATCATCAATATCAACTAACTCATTAAGAGCTAAAACTGGCATAGCTACCAATACAATAAACATCAAAACAAATATACCAATACCTAATTTTTTCATTATTTAACACTCCTTATGTTTTTTTATTTTAAGATACCAAACTACTTAATTCGGTCCGCCCAATAATCACCGGCATAAAACTTATTTTTCAACCCCCTCCTTTTTTTATATTTTTATAAATTCCCTGCTTGTTTTAATAATAGCACTTAGGTATCATTTCTATGTCTTGTGATAATCACAAATAAATTAATTTTTTTAATAAATATTTTCCATAAAAGTAATTAGATTGTATATATAGAAGTTCTTAATATATTAATAGTAAAAATAATCATATGATTATCACAAGTTAATCTTATATCGAATGTATAATTAACAAAATTTAGTATATTTATATTGATTAAATAAAAATTTCGTGATATAATTAAAGTTAACTTATAAAAGAGAATTAAAAATATATATATTTAAATTTAAGCTATGGTAAAGATAATGATAAATTTTTCTTGCAATGTTTTTTCATTGTATTTACTATAGCTTTTATTAATTTATTAACTCTCATTTCTATACCATATACAGTTACCCCAAAAACCACTGAAAGGGGTGATTTTATGGATGAACCTTTAAGGATTTATACTTTAGGTGAATTCAAGGTTAAATGTAATGGTAATCTATTATCTCCGCATAATAGATCAAATGATAAACCATGGCTATTATTTAAATACTTAATAACAGAAAGAGGGAAAAATATACATCCTGAAATTATTATGAATAATCTTTGGCCTGACCAGAATATAAAAAACCCTACACATACAGTAACAAATCTTGTGTATAGGTTAAGGAAAAATTTAAATTCAAAAGAAAAAGATTGCCAATACATTATAAACTGTCAGGGAAGATGTTTTTTTAATAAAGAATCAGAATATTGGTTAGATATTGAAGAGTTTATCAACTTATGTAAAAAAGCAAATTTAGTCAGTAAAGAAAAACCAATAGAAGCGTTTGAATATTATGAACAAGCCTTTAATATGTATAATGGAGATTATTTGCCCGAGATACCGTACTATGATTGGGTTATACCCAGTAGAAATAATTATCACTGGTATTATATTGAAAATGTAATAGAATATATTAAACTATTAAAAGAATATGACCGGCATGAAAAAATAATAGAGGTCTGTGAAAAAAGTTTTAATATTGAACCATTAGAAGAAGAAATACACACCATTTATATGTCTTCTCTATTAGAGCTTGGTAAAATTGGACATGCTAGATCTCATTATAAATATGCAAAAGAATTATTTAATAAAAATTTAGATTTGAGTAATATGCCAAAGTTAGAAGAGTTATATAATAAAAATTTTGATAAGAATTATCTAAATATAATACAAGATAAATTAAATGAAAGAGATAATATTAGGGGAGCATTTATATGTTCTAATGATATCTTTAGAATGATTTATAAATTAGAAAAAAGAAGAGCAGAAAGAAATAATAAGTCAATATTTTTGGCATATATAAAATTTGATAATCAAAATTTTATAAATAATAACATATATTATATTGAGAAAACATTAGAGACTGAATTAAGAAAGGGAGATATAATAACAAAATGGGACAAAGATCAATATTTGATGTTGTTATTAGAATTAACTAAATCTAATGCTTCTAAAGTATTAAAAAGAGTATGTGATTCGATTTGTTCAGAGACTGGAATAGATGAAAAAGAGTTACAAATTAATTTTCAAAATGTATAAATTAAATTAAACAGCTTTAAAGCTGTTTAATTTTTATTAGGTGTATAATTAATCAAAAAATCAGCATTAATAAAAATTAGAAAAACTTGATAACATTGATAATAATTATATATATGTTATAATTAATCAGTATTAAGGTTTGATTATTATTTTAAACAAGGAGAATAAATAATGAAATTTCCAAAATTAAAGATAGGAGATTTGGTTCCTAAATACCCTATTATACAGGGCGGTATGGCCATTAGAATATCTATGGCTAAACTAGCAAGTGCAGTAGCTAATGAAGGTGGTATCGGTGTTATAGCTGGAACTGCCTTACCGGTAGATGAATTAAAAGCCGAAATTAAAAAAGCAAAGAGTATGACAGATGGCATATTAGGTGTTAACATAATGTTTGCTGCTAAAGAGTTCAAAAAGTTAATAACTGCTTCTGTAGAAGCAGGTATTGATGTAATAATTTCTGGAGCAGGTTTTTCAAGAGATATGTTTACGATTGGAAAAAAATATGATATACCCATAATACCAATTGTTTCATCACTTAGATTAGCTAAAATTTCTGAAAAACTAGGTGCAGATGCAATTGTTATAGAAGGGGGAGATGCAGGCGGACACCTCGGTACAGATGAAGATGCCTTACCCCTTATAAAAAGGATAAAAGATAAAATTAGTATACCGGTTATTGGAGCCGGTGATATTGTGACACCAGAAGATGTAGATAATATGTTTAAATTAGGGCTTGATGGTGTGCAGATGGGAACAAGATTTTTAGCAAGTGAAGAAGCTAATATAGCAGATAATTTCAAGAAGTTATGTGTAGAAGCTCAAAAGAAGGATATAGTTCAAATCATGAGTTCGGTTGGATTACCTGCTAATGCAATAAAAACTAGATTTACAGAATTAATAAAAAATGGTGTAGCCCCTGAACCGGTAAATTGTGACAACTGTTTAAAGAAATGTACTAAAGAATTTTGTATTAGAGATGCTTTGTTGAAAGGTAGAAAAGGTGATTTAGAAGAAGGTGTATTTTTTACAGGTGAAGGTTTATGGAAAGTTGATGAAATTTTATCTGTTAAAGAAATATTTGAAAAAATAAAAAAATATAAAAGCTAATAATAAAATATGACATACTCCCCTTATGGTAGAGAGATTGAATATTAATAATCTATTTACTATAAGGGTTTTTTTATGTTAAAAACTAAAAAAAATAAAAAAATTTGAAATTTATGCAGGAAAATAATGAAATAAAAAGAAATATACATATGTTAGTTATTTTAAGTGTTAAATTAAGTATTAAATTAAGTTTTGAAAGGGTAATAACTATGGATAAGATTAAAATAGGAAATTCTAAATTTATTAAAAACTTAAATCAGTCTAGTATATTGAGACTGATCAATGAATATGGACCAATTTCTCGTAAAGAATTGTCAGAAAAAACAGAATATAGTGCTGCTACAATATCTAACCATGTAAAAACCTTAATTGAAGAAGGGTTTGTAATAGAAAAAGAAAAAGGCCTTTCATCAGGTGGGAGAAAACCAGTATTTTTAACAATCAATCCCAATAAGGGTTACATTATAGGAGTAGATATAGAGGTAAGTAAGGTTAGAATTGTCTCGTTTAACTTAAAATTAAAGGTTGAACAAAAAATTGAATTCTATATTGAGAAGAAAAACACTCCAGATGATATTTTAGAAAAAATTGTTGATAATATAAAAAAGATAATGGATAAAAGAAATATAGATGAGTATGATCTATTAGGTATTGGCTTTGCAGTACCTGGTCTTGTTAATAAAGATAGAGATTTGCTTGAATTTGCTCCTAATTTAGGCTGGAAAGAAGAAAAAATAAGTGAATATATGAATGAAAAATTTAAAGTTCCCATTTTTGTTGAAAATGAAGCGAATGCAGCGGGAATTGGGGAGAAAGAATTTAATTATGATAAAGAAATTAATATGGTTTATGTATCAATTAATGAAGGTATAGGGTGTGGCTTAATATTTAATGGTAAACTTTATCGAGGTGCTTCTGGCAATGCAGGTGAATTTGGCCATATCATTATAGAAAGTGAATCTCAAAGAAGCTGTCATTGTGGAAATAAAGGTTGTTGGGAAACTCTAGCATCAGAAAATTATATATATGACCGATATGTTGAAATTACAGCAGATAAATCTTTAAATATTGATCAAATTTATGAAAAAATCAAAGATAATAAACAAAATGAAGAGATAATTAAACTTTTCAAAAATGTAGGGGAGAATATAGGAATTGGATTAGCAAATATAATTAATAGTTTAAGTCCAGACTTAATGGTTATTGGGGGAAATATTTTAAAGATAAAAGAGTATTTAGATCCAGAAATAAAGAAAACAATAAATGAGAAAACTTTAGCTCTAAACTATGATAAGGTTGAAGTTAAATATAGTAAATTAGGAGAATTAGCAACTGTGTATGGACTTGCTAAGATAATATTTAATAAAAATATGTTAGTAGAAAACAGAAGTTAACTTTTTATTAATATAAATTTCAGAAAATTAATAAATATTAAAAAATTGGCAAAATAATTTTAAATATTACAAAGGAGGATTAAGATGATTGAAGGTAAGGAAAGTGTCAAGTCTTCAAAAGTTTTAAGGTATGGTATGGTGGGTGGAGGCTCAGGTTCTTTTATTGGTGAAGTACATCGCAAAGCAGCAGTCTTTGATAAAAAAGCATGTCTTGTAACAGGTTGTTTTTCAAGAGATTATGAAAATACCAAGAACACAGGGAAAAGTCTTGGTCTAACGGAGGATAGGCTTTATAAAACATATGAAGATATGGCTGAAAAAGAATCTAAAAGAGAAGATCCTATTGACTTTGTTTCGATAGTAACTCCTAATTACTTACATTATGAAATAGCTAAGTTATTTTTAGAAAAAGGAATCAATGTTGTTTGTGATAAGCCACTTACCTTCACTTACGAAGAAGCAGATGAACTAGATGAAATAGCTAAGAAAAACGAACTATTATTTTGTGTTACATATACTTATACAGGTTATCCAATGGTTAAACATGCCAGGGAAATGGTCAAAAGAGGTGACATCGGAGATATTAGAGTAGTAATTGGTGAATATTCACAAGATTGGTTGGCTACTTTAGCTGAAAAAGCGGGTAATAAGCAGGCTTCTTGGCGAACTGATCCCAAAATGGCCGGCCGGGCTAATTGTGTGGGCGATATTGGAAGTCATTTAGAAAATATGGTTTCTTATATAACCGACCTTAATATTGATACTTTATGTGCTAATCTTGATAGATTTGGAAAAGGTAGAGAGTTAGATGATAATGCTGAAATTTTAATTAAATATAAAGGTGGTGCAACGGGAGTTTATTGGTGTTCTCAGGTTGCGGTTGGTCATGATAATGATTTAAAAGTAAGAATTTATGGTACGAAAGGATCTATTGAATGGCATCAGGAACATCCAAATGAATTAAAGGTATCTTATCTAAATAAACCAACTGAAATATTATCAAGAGGTAGGGATGAACTTTATCCTTTAGCTAATGATTTACCTAGAATACCAGCTGGACATCCTGAAGGTTATTATGAAGCGTTTTCTAACATTTACACAAGTTTTGAAGATACTTTATTGGACAAAAAAAGTGGAACTGATTATAAAGATCTCAATATTAAGTTTCCAACAGCGCGTGAAGGAGCACAGGGGGTTAGATTTATAAATAAGACTGTGGATAGTGATGAAGCAGATTCTACTTGGATTAAATTCTAATATTTAACCATTTATATGAGGAGGAATAAATAATGGGAAGACCAGTTACAATCTTTACCGGACAATGGGCAGATTTGGAATTTGAAGAAGTATGTAAATTAATGAGTGATCTAGGATACGATGGATTGGAAATTGCTTGTTGGGGAGACCATATGGAGGTAAAAAAAGCAGCCGAAGATAAAGAATATGTTAAAAAGAAAAAAGAGTTACTTAAAAAATATGATTTAGAATGTCATGCTTTGGGAGCACATTTGGCAGGACAGTGTGTAGGGGCTTTATATGATCCCAGGCTAGATAATTTTGTGCCCGATGAAGTAAAAGGAGACTCTAAAGCAATTAAAGATTGGGCAATCCAGGAAATGAAATATACAGCTAAAGCTGCTAAAAATATGGGCGTAAAAGTAGTAAATGGTTTTACTGGATCACCGGTGTGGAAGTACTTTTATTCTTTTCCACAGACATCAGAAGAAATAGTTGAAAATGCTTATCAGGAAATAGTAGAACTTTGGTCACCAATATTTGATGTTTTTGATGAAAATGAAGTTAAGTTTGCTCTTGAAATACATCCTACTGAAATTGCTTATGATTATTACACAACAGAAAAATTATTTAAAGTATTTAATCATAGAAAAACCTTAGGTATTAATTTTGATCCCAGTCATTTAATCTGGCAGGGAGTTACACCACATCTTTTAATTAGAGATTTTCCAGATAAAATTTATCATGTTCATATGAAAGACGCTGCTGTTACCTTAGATGGTAAAGCGGGTATACTAGGATCGCATTTACCCTTTGGGGATACTAAAAGGGGTTGGAACTTTAGGTCTTTAGGACATGGGGACGTTAATTTTGAAGATATTATTAGAGAGTTAAATAATATTGGCTATAATGGACCTTTATCAGTAGAATGGGAAGATTCTGGAATGGATAGAATTTACGGTGCACAAGAAGCCTTAGAGTTTGTAAGAAGTGTTGATTTCAAACCTAATGAAGCAGCCTTTGATGATGCAATGAAGGGTTAAATATAATAATAAAATTGCTAATTACCGCAGAGAGTAGGTGATTAACTTGCATGAAGTTTTAGTTAAAACAAAAAATATTGCCAAAGAATTTTCTGGTGTCAGAGTATTAGATGATATAAATATTGAAATCAAAAAAGGCGAAATATTCGGTATTATTGGGGAAAATGGAGCTGGCAAATCTACCTTTATCAAAATATTAAATGGTATATATCAACAGACCAAAGGAGAAGTGTTTTTTCAAGGTAAAAAGGTAGATATGGATGTACAAAAAGCCAAAAATATTGGTATTAATACAATTCCTCAGGAGTTTAACTTAATCAATGATTTAAATGTTTATGAAAATATATTTTTAGGTAAAGAGTATCAAAAAAATAGATTTCTATTAGATAAGGATAAAATGCGTAAAGAAACCAATAAATTTTTAAAAGTCTTAGAAACAGAAATTGATCCTAATGAAAAAATTAGTAATTTAAGTGTAGCTCAAAAACAAATGGTTGAAATTGCCAAAGCAGTTGCCTATAATTCTAAACTTTTAATAATGGATGAACCTACTACAGTCTTAACTCCCTTTGAAGTAAAAACTCTCTTTAAATTGATGAAGGATTTAGTAAGTCAAGATATTACTATAATATACATCTCTCATAACTTAAAAGAAGTTAAAGAAATTTGTGATCGTGTTATGGTGTTAAGAGATGGTGAATTTATCTGTCTAGAAGAGGCGGATGACTTAGATGAAAAAGAAATGGCCAATAGAATGGTGGGTAGAGAGTTAAATCAGATGTTTCCCTCTAAAGTAAAAGCAGGTGAAGAGAAAGTTTTAGAAGTAAAAAACCTAAATGTAGAGGGTCTATTAGAAAATATCAACTTTGATTTAAAAAAAGGTGAAATATTAGGATTTTCAGGCTTAGTAGGAGCAGGTAGAACAGAATTAGCAGAAACTATTATTGGGATTAGAGAAAAAAGTAGTGGTGAAATATTTATAAACGGGGAAAAGGTAATTATAGATTCTCCTTCTAAAGCGGTAAAAAATGATATAGCTTATTTACCAGAAGATAGACAGGGAGTAGGCATCTTAACTAATTTTAATGTTCCTAGTAATATAACATTAATATCACTTAAAAATTATACTAAAATTTTAATTAATCACAAAAAAGTAAAAGAGAAAGCAAGATATTATGTAGATGAATTTAATATACAAGCACCTTCCTTGGATATTGCATTAGAGTATTTAAGTGGTGGCAATCAGCAGAAAGTATCTTTAGCAAAGAGTTTAGATACTGAACCTAATATTTTCATATTTGATGAACCAACTCGAGGTATTGATGTAAATGCCAAGATGGAAATATTTAATTTCATTCATGAATTAGTTCAATCAGGAATTTCAGTAATATTTATTTCTTCTGAATTAGAAGAAATAATTGGAATGTGCACACGTGTGGTTGTTATGAGATCAGGTTCTATTACTGGTATATTAGAAGATGAACATATAAATGAAGAAGAAATAATGTATCATGCTACAGGTGTAAAGAGAGGTGCTATTTAAAATTGAAAAATAAAATAGAAAAAGAAAAGAAGAACTTCTGGGATTTATTAAAAAAAATAAACTTTGAAAAATATGGCCCTTTAATAGCTTTGGTTGTACTTTTTATTATTTCTTCTTTTGCCAGTCCTTATTTTTTAAAGTTTAGAAACTTAACTAATATATTAAGACAGGTTTCCTATACCGGTATTATTGCCTTAGGTATGACTTTTGTAATTATTTCGGCTGGAATTGATTTATCAGTTGGTTCCATGACAGCATTAGTGGGCGGAATTGTGATTATGACACTTAATTATTTTGGTGGTGGTATATTTGCAATTTTCATGGCAATAATAGCTGGTATCCTATTTGGACTAGTTTTAGGTGCAATAAATGGTGTAATAATAACAAAATGGAATGTTGCTCCCTTCATTGTGACCCTTGGTACTATGTCTATTTTTAGATCGCTAACCTTATATATTAGTGATGCAAGTGAATTTAGGTCCACCAGCACTATCTTCCCGGAACTAGGTATGGGTTATTTATTAAAACTACCAATTCCGGTCTGGATATTTTTTGGATTAACTATACTTTACAGTATAGTACTCAATCATACCAAATATGGTAGATACATATGTGCAGTAGGCTCTAATCAAAAAGTTGCTCGCTATTCAGCTATTAAAGTTAAATTAACAAAGTTTTTTGCCTATGTAATAGTGGGGATCAATGTTGGAATTACAGCTATTTTATTATCTTCTCGTCTGAATTCCATTAGTTCCTCGGGGGCTGGTACTGGTTATGAATTAGATGCCATTGCAGCTGTAATAATTGGCGGCACGGCTATGTCTGGTGGAAGTGGTTCTGTGGTCGGAACATTAATTGGTGCTATCATATTAGGTATTGTCAATAATATGCTTAATATGATGGGAGTTTCACCTTATTTACAAGGTACTGTCAAAGGACTGGTAATTATTGGTGCTGTCTTAATTCAAAGGAAAAAAGAATAGTTTTATAATCATTTTAAAAAGGGGGTATGAATGAAAATATTTTTTTAATAAAAAAAGGGAGGTAAAAGATTAAAATGAAAAAATTAGCATTAATTTTAACTCTAGTATTGGTCTTTTCATTAAGTTTAACTGTTGTATCTTTTGCTCAGGATGAAATTAGAATTGGTGTTACTATTCCTTCAGCTGACCATGGTTGGACCGGTGGAGTGGTATATTGGGCACAACAGGCTATTGAAGATTGGGAGGCAAAGACTGATAATGTTAAATTCTTTTTAGAAACCGCTGATTCACCTGCTACTCAGGTGAGTGTTGTTGAGGACTTAATGATCAAAGAAATAGATGCTCTTGTAATATTAGCACATGATTCTGCTCCTTTAACACCTATTGTAAAACAAGCCTCAGAAGAGGGGATCTATGTAGTATCAGTTGATAGGGGTTTAACCGAACCTGTTGCTGATATTTATGTAGCTGGAGATAATCCTGGTTTAGGTAGAGTTAGTGCCGAATGGATGGCTAAAGAATTAAGCGGTGAAGGAGATATTGTTGTATTAGAAGGTATTCCCTGTGTAATTAATACTCAAAGGGTAGAGGCTTTTGAAAAAGTAATGGAACAATATCCCGGTATTACTATAATGGATTCACAACCTGCTAACTGGTCAACACAAAAAGGTTTAGAAATAATGGAAAATTACTTACAAAAGTATGACAAAATTGATGCAGTTTGGGCTCAAGATGATGACGTCTTAAAGGGTGTTTTACAGGCCTATGAAGAGTCTGGTAGAGATGACATTAAATTGTTCTTAGGTGGAGCTGGTTCCAAAGATATAGTTAAAATGGTAATGGAAGGCCACCCACTTGTAAGAGCAGATGTAACATATCCCCCATCAATGATAGCTACAGGTGTTAGTATGGCTGTAAAAGCAATGCAAAATGAAACATTAGACGGATTTTACCAAAATGAATTACCTTCTGAAGTAATACTAAGAGCAGAATTAGTAACTGAAGAAAATGCAGAAAATTATTATTTCCCAGATTCAGTATTCTAAAAAGGAAATTAACATAAAAAAGAAGGGCACTTAGTAAAAACTAAGTGCCCCTTTCCACACTTCTATTATACAGAATATATTATAAAAAATACAATACAATAGTAAAAATTTAAATGAATATAATATGTAAAGGAGGATTATTATGGGTGAAATATTTCCTGAATTACCAAGAATAAAGTATGAAGGCAAAAAAAGCAACAACCTATTATCATATAAATATTATAACCCTGAAGAAGAAGTAAGAGGCCAAAAGATGAAAGACATTTTAAGATTTGCTGTTGCTTATTGGCATACATTTTGTCATGATGGGAGCGACCCTTTTGGTAATGGGACTTTAAAAAAACCATGGAATGGTATTAAGGATCCTATGGAAGCGGCTCAAATTAAAGCAGATGGAGCATTTGAATTTATGGATAAATTAGGTGTAAACTATTTTTGTTTTCACGATAGAGATATTGCTCCAGCTGGTGATAACTTAAAAGAAACTAATTATAACTTAGACAAGGTAGTAGAAAAGATTAAAAGTTTAATGGAAGAAACTAACATAAAACTTCTATGGGGGACTGCTAATTTATTTAGTCATCCTCGCTATGCAAATGGAGCTGCTACTTCTTGTGATGCTGATGTATTTGCATATGCTGCTGCTCAGGTAAAAAAAGCAATTGAAATAACAAAATATCTGGGAGGAGAAAACTATGTATTTTGGGGTGGACGAGAAGGATATGAGACCCTCTTAAATACAAATATGAAGTTAGAACAGGATAATATGGCTCGTTTTTTTGAAATGGCAGTAGAACATGCTGCAAAAATAGGTTTTAAAGGGCAATTTTTAATAGAACCAAAACCTAAAGAGCCAACTAAACATCAATATGACTTTGATGTAGCTAATGTAATAGCTTTTTTAAGAAAATATAACTTAGAAAAGTACTTTAAAATTAATATTGAAGCAAACCATGCAACTTTAGCTGGGCATAACTTTCAGCACGAATTAAGATTAGCTCGGATTAATAATTTATTGGGTAGTATTGATATAAATCAAGGTGACTCTTTATTGGGATGGGATACTGATCAATATCCATCTAACATTTATATGACTATTTTAGCTATGTATGAGATATTAAAAAATGGGGGTATTAGTCCTGGTGGTTTAAACTTTGATGCAAAAGTTAGAAGGCCTTCCAAAGATCCAGTTGATTTATTTTATGGACATATCCTGGGTATGGATAGTTATGCTAAAGGCTTAAAAATTGCCGATAAAATGTTAAAAGAGCGGGTTTTTGAGGATTTTATTGATAAGAGATATCAAAGTTATAATAAGGGTATAGGGCTTAAGATTAAAAACGGTAAAGAAGATTTTGATACTTTAAATAATTATATATTAAAACAGGAAACAGAAGTTAAAACTAGTTCAGGTAGACAAGAAATGTTAGAATCCATCTTGAACCATTATCTTTTTGAAAGTGATTAAATTTAAGAAGGAAGGATATAATATGTCTTATGTAATTGGTATTGATATTGGAACAAGCAATGTAAAAGTTATCATATTATCTTCTGATGGAAGAATTATTGCTAGTGAAACAAACTCATATCCACTATATTCACCTAAACAAGGTTGGTCTGAACAAGAGCCTAATGATTGGTGGCAATCTACTCAGCAGGCTTTGAAAACTATTATAGAAAAAAATTCTTTAGATGCTTCTAAGATAAAAGGGCTTAGCCTATCCGGACAGATGCATAGTTTGGTTATGTTAGATGAAAATAAAAAGGTAATAAGACCAGCTATTTTATGGAATGATACCAGAACAACTAGACAGTGTGAGCAAATTTATGAAAAAATTGATGGTCTTACTAATCTAATTGGACTTGTATCTAATCCTGCCTTAGAAGGTTTCACTGCCCCAAAGTTACTATGGATAAGGAAAAATGAACCAGAAAATTATAAAAAGATAAGACATATAATGCTGCCAAAAGATTATATTCGATATAAATTAACCGGTCAAATAAAAAGTGAAGTATCAGATGATGCTGGCACATTACTACTAAATGTAAAGAAAAAAGTGTGGTCAAAAAAACTATTGAAATTATTAGATATAAGCCCAGAAATATTACCAGAAGTACTTAATTCCACTGATATTGCTGGATATATAACAAAGGATGTTGAAATATTAACCGGTTTAAAAGAAGGTACACCAGTTGTAGCTGGAGGGGCTGATAATGCATGTGGGGCAGTCGGCAGTGGAATAATAAAAGATGGTAGACTGATGTTTAGTATAGGTACTTCGGGTGTTGTTTTAGCTCAAAATGATAAACCTACTCCCGATAAAAAAGGAAGAATTCACCTATTCAATCATGCCTATCCAGATAAATACTATATGATGGGTGTTATGCTTTCAGCGGCTGGTTCCTTTAATTGGTTGAAAGATAAGATGTATGATGGTAAATATAGTATCAAAAAATTAAATGAACTAGCTAAAAGCTCTCCGCCTGGGAGTGAAGGAGTAATATTTTTACCTTATCTAAATGGAGAAAGGACACCTCATGCTGATTCGAATGCCAGAGGAGTATATTTTGGTTTATCAAACAAACATGATATAAGGCATATTGTGCGGAGTACTATGGAAGGTGTAACTTTTGGATTAAGAGATTCTTATGAACTGATTAAAAGTAAAGTGGCTAATATTGATGAAATAAGAGTAATAGGTGGAGGGGCAAAAAGTAGTTTATGGTGTCAAATTTTAGCTGATGTTATCCAAAAAGAGATATTTTTGATAAATATTGAAGAAGGACCTGCCTTCGGAGCTGCCTTATTGGCCGGTATTGGAACAGGTGTTTTTGCTAGTTTTGAAAAAGCAGAAAAAAGGTTTATAAAAATTAAAAAAATTGTTAAACCACATAGAGATAATCACGATATCTACAAAAACAATTATGAGAGATATAAAAGTATATATTATAGTCTCAAGGATGACTTTGCAAAGCATAATAGTTAGTTTATATAGTGACCCCAATGGGGGTCTTTTTTTTAATAGATATAAAAATATTTTAATTAGATTAAAATTTATGATAAATTAAAAAGGAATTCATTATTAAATCTCAAAGTTTAAATATAAATGGAATATTAAACACATAATTAAATAGGGTGATTTTCATGAAATATAATAAAATAGAATATAATTATGATGTGATAATAGTAGGGGGAGGTCCAGCTGGAACTACGGCCGCTTATCTATTAGATAAGAAAGGTTATGAGGTCTTGATAATTGATAAGAAAAAATTTCCGAGAAATAAGTTATGTGGGGGGTTATTAACTAAAAAAACATTAAATATATTATCGGATATTTATAATTTTAATGTAAAAGATTTAAAAAAAGATAAAGTAATAAATTATATTTCTGATTCCTATAAAATATACTTTAAGGATAAACTTATTACAAATAATAATATGAAGGACAAATTTCATCTTGTAAAGAGAAATGTTTATGATAATTATCTTTTAAGATCTATAAAAAAGAAAAATATTAAGATAAAAGAAAATACTAAAGTGAATGATATTGATTTCAAAAAAAATACCATAATTACTGATAAAAAAGAAAAGTTAAGAGCAAATTATATAATAGCCGCAGATGGTGCAAATAGCAAAATACGCAATAAATTATTAACTAAAAGAAAATTGAAAAAATCTAGTTTTATAAAAAACAATCAAAGTATTACACTTGAAATTGAAGTACCTAGAGAAAAATTTAATTTTGATTTAAAAGAACCCATTTTATACTTTGGAGTTATAAATTGGGGATATGGATGGGTATTTCCCAAACAAGATAATATTACAGTTGGTTTAGGGGGATTAAAAAGAAAAAATAGTAATTTTAAAAAATTATTCCAAAGTTATCTAAAACTTATTAATTTAGAGATAACAGAGTCAAATATTAAAGGGTGGCCTTTACCTTTTGGTAATTATCTAGAAAAACCGGTTTATAAAAACACTTTTTTAATCGGAGACGCCGCTAATTTTGTGGATCCTTTAACAGGAGAAGGGATCTATTATGCTCATAAAAGTGCTCTAATTGTTAGTGAAGTAATAGATGAGTTATTTCAAAAAGGTACTGATAATACTAATTTATATAAAAGAAGAATTAATCATGAAATAAATAGCAATTTAAAGCGAGCAAAATTGTATCGGACAATTTTATGGTCCTCACCAAAATTTATACAAAATTTATTGGTAAGGCTTGGGTCTAAGTATTTTCATGATAAAATAACAAGAACTATTCAGGGCTATAATCTATTTTAATTGTAGGTGATATATATGGAAAATGAAACTCTGCTGCAGGCTTTTTATTGGGAAATGTGTGAAGGCGAATATAAAGAGAAGTTTCCAGAAGAATGTGATTTGTGGAAATTATTAAATGAAAAAGCTAAAGAGTTAAAAGAATGTGGTTTTACTTCGGTGTGGATTCCGCCTGCTACTAAAGGCAATGCTGGCACCTTTGATGTAGGTTATGGAGTATATGATCTTTGGGATTTAGGTGAATTTGAGCAAAAAGGTACAGTTCGTACTAAATATGGGACAAAAGATGAGCTGATGGCAGCAATTGAATCTTTACATAATAGTGATATTAAGGTATACTTTGATGCTGTTTTAAACCATAGATTTGGAGCAGATGAGACAGAGATGGTAAAACTTAAAAATGGTAGTGAAGCTGAAGTCTGGACAAAATTTAACTTTGCCGGACGTGATGGTAAATATAGTGATTATAAATTAAATTGGAAATCTTTTGATGGTGTTGATTGGAATGAAAGATCTGATGAGATTGGCAAGTATCTTTTTGAAGGCAAAGATTGGGATTGGGCCTATGGTGGAGATTTTTTAATGGGAGCTGACTTAGACTATAATAATGAAAATGTTAGAAAAGATGTATTCAGATGGGGTAAATGGGTTATAAATGATTTAAAGTTTGATGGGTTTAGACTCGATGCTATCAAACATATTGATAATGAATTCGTTAATTATTTCATTAGTGAAGTTGATACAAGTAATGATCGTAATATATTTTTTGGAGGAGAAGCTTGGATAGAGGATGAAAAAAAATTAATCGAATATCTAAATGAAATTGATAGTGATAAATTAAAAGTTTTTGATTATCCTTTAAGGTCTAGCTTTGTAAAGATGAAAAATGATAATATAGATATGAACGAGTTTAAATCAAGTGGGCTTGTAAACCAAGAGGGATATAAAGATAGAGCGGTTACTTTTATTGATACTCATGATACGGACCGTGATAATCAAGACAAAGGTGTAGAATCAATATCACATTATAAATATCAGGCTTATGCTTATATTTTATTAAGAGAAGAAGGTATACCCACTGTATATTGGAAAGACTTTTACACTAGAAAGATGTCAGAGGGTATAAAACCAATCATTAACGCCAGACATAGATATGCTTATGGTCAAGGATATGAAAGTGATGCAACTGATAAAAGGACCTATTGTTATGTGCGTGAAGGTGAAGATGAAGATACAGGTTTAGTAATGTTAATGACATTATCAGATAAGGGTGATGTTATAAAAAAAGAGATTGATGCCAAAAATGAAAATACTGTTTATTATGATATTACCGGTCATTTTAAAGATGAGATAAAAACTAATGAAAATGGAATTGGAAACTTTAAAGTGAAAGCTCAAGAAGATAAAGGTTGGTCTATTTGGGTAAAAAAATAAATAATTTTTTACTCTTATTCAATTAAAAAGGCTTTAATAATCTTTTATTGGATAGGGTTTTTTTTATTTGCTTTTATATTTTTTTGGGTGTATAATGAATATAAAGTCACATGAAGATGAATTCACATTCATGCGGAGGTGGTTAAAATGCCTAAAAGTACATTTTATAATTTAGATAAAGAAAAACAAAATAGAATAATTGAAGCAGCTATAGATGAGTTTTCCCAAAATACATTTCATAAAGCTAGTGTTACCAGTATTATCAATAAAGCCGATATTGCTAGTGGTAGCTTTTATCAATATTTTACAGGTAAAGGGGATTTATACAAATATATAATTGAAATTATAAGTCAAAGAAAATTAAAATATATCGACCAAAAAGTTCTTAAAAAACCTTCACAACTCAATTTTTTTGAGTTTTTAAAAAAATTATATGAAGGTGGTATTAAGTTTGCAAAAGAAAACCCTAATCTTGTTTCTATTGGTAATGATTTAATGAATAGTAACTGTGAGGTTTGTAATAAAATTAAAGAAGATTTAAAGCCACAAAGTAATCATTTTTTTAAAAAGATACTAAAAGATGCAATTAAAAGAGGCGATGTCAAAGAAGACATTGACCCTGAATTTACTGCTAAATTTTTAACAAATATTAATTATTCTTTAAGTGATTTTATTTATGCTGAGGAAGGTTTAAATGAGGATATAATGGAAGTGATTGATGTTTTAATAGAGATTATTGAGAATGGCATTAAAGCCAAGAGAGGTGATAAATAAAATGAGTTTATTAAAATTAAAGGATATTACCAAGATTTATCATCAAGGAGAGATCAACGTGCCGGCTTTAAGAGGCATAAATTTAGAGATTGAAAAGAGTGAATTTACAACTGTATTTGGACCTTCGGGTTCAGGTAAAACGACTTTATTAAATGTGATTGGATGTTTAGATAAACCAACAGAAGGAGATATAATCTTTAATGATAATAATATAGCAGATCTTAGCAAAAAAGAATTATCTACAATTAGAAGGGAAAATATAGGCTTTGTCTTTCAAAGTTATAATCTTATACCAGTCCTTACTGCTTATGAAAATGTGGAATTTGCTATAAAAATATTAGAACATCTTTCTAAAAATGAGATTCATGAAAAAGTAATGCATATATTAGATTTAGTAGGTTTAGCTGATTTAGAAGATAGGATGCCTAACGAACTTTCGGGTGGTCAAAAGCAAAGAGTCGCTATTGCTAGAGCTCTAGTCAAAGAACCTAAATTAGTATTAGCAGATGAACCATCAGCCAATCTTGATTCTAAAACCAGTGAAGATGTATTAAAAGTAATGTTAAAAATGAATGATGAACTACATACCACCTTTTTGTTTTCAACCCATGACCCCTTAGTAATGGATTATGCTAAAAGAGAGATTGAATTAAAAGATGGTCTGATTACTAAGGATGAAAGGAGGGAAGAGGTGAATGTTTTTAGTTAAACTTTCTTTAAAAAATTTATGGAGGCATAAAAGAAGGACCTTAATTACCGCTGCTATTATAGCATGGGCTATCTTCTTTTATATTACCTTTGATTCTATGTTGATTGGTATGAACGATATGGTTTTTCAAAATATTATAGACTATGAATATGGACATGTGCAGGTTGCTAACCCTAATTATTGGTCTGAAAAGGAAGAACTACCTTTAGAAAATATGATTAATAATAATGAAAAGTTGAATCAAAAATTGAGAGAAATTGAAGGATATCAGGACCATGCTCCCCAGCTTAACTTTCAAGTAAGACTAAATGATGGAGTAAATGAAACTCCTGTGATGGGGAGAGGAATTGAACCTGATAAAACATTTAGTGTCTTAAATTATGAAGATTATATAGTTGAAGGTGAAATGTTTCAAATGGGAGAAAATAAGACTGTAATCGGGAAAAGATTAGCAGAGATTATGAAATTAGAATTGGGTGATTATATAACATTATTAACTAGAACAGAAAATGATACCTTTAACACCATTGATGCAGAAATAAGCGGTTTAATTAATACACCTAATCCCAATATTAATCAAAATATAGTATTTGTTCCTTTAGATATAGCCCAAGATACCTTAAATGTAGATAATAAAGTTACTCATTATATAATGAGATTGAATACTCAAAATTTCAACAATTCTATAATTAGTAATTTTCAGAGTGAATTAAATGATTTTAACAGTAATTTAAGTGTATATTCCTGGAAAGACCTTGATGAGGTCAGTATAACAAAGGCTAAACAGTCTGGTAATGCTTTGATTTTGATAATAGTACTAACAATTGCAGCAATAGGCATAATAAATATTGTGATTTTATCAGCTTTAGAAAGAATGGAAGAAATAGGAATGATGAAAGCATTAGGTTTAAAAGAAAGAGAAATAATATTTTCTTTTGTGCTGGAATCGACCTGGATTGGACTAATTGGGGGTACTTTAGGAGTAATCTTAGGAGCTATTTCTGTATATCTAATGTCAATATATGGACTAGATTTCGGAGCTATAATGAATATGGATATTTCTGAATATGGTATTCCAATAATTAGTACTATATATGGTGGTTGGAATATTGGAACATTTGTATATATGTTTTTCTTTGCAATTTTCGGTTCTATGTTAGCAAGTATATTGCCTGCTAGATGGGCCGCTAAAAAAGATCCTGTTCAGGCAATTTATAGAAGGTAGGTGTACATAAATGAAATATTTTTTAAGATTAGCATATAAAAATTTAGCCCGACATCGATTGAGAACTCTAGTTTCTATAATTGCAATTGCATTTGCAGTAATGGTGGTAATATTTGCTCGCGGTTTTATCTTGGGGATGGTTAATGAAACCTATTCAGATACTATTCAATATGATACCGGTCATATTAAAATAATTGAACAGGACTATCAGTTAGAGGGTAGAATTTTATCACTCACTGATACAGTTGATGGTTATGGAGATAAAAGTTTAAATGAAATGATACAAAACATATATGAAATTGAACATGCTGAGACTGTAGTTCCTAGAATTAAATTTGGAGCAATTACTACTTCTGAAGATGAATTAATAAACATGATTGGCTGGGGAGTAGATCCCCAAAAGGAAATAAAAGAAACAGATATAGATAAACAGATAGATAAAGGCAGAATGGTTGAAATGGGTAAAATGGAAGTAATCATGGGTGCAGATTTAATAAATAAATTAAATAAAGAAGTAGGAGAAAAAGTTACCTTAGTATTTAATAATTCTTTTAACTCCTTTAATGGTGCAACTTTTCAGATTGTAGGTCAAATAAATAGTCCATTACAAAAGTTAAATGAAACTTTGTTTTATATTCCCTTTGATCAGGCCCAACGGTTACTATTATTACAGGGACAGACCACAGAGCTATTAGTATTTGCTGACCATCGTGATAATACTCCGCAAATAGTAAGTAATATAGAACAAATATTTACACAAGAAAATGTTAGTAAGTATATAATTTCACCTTATAATGCAGTCGGTGGTATAATTGGTTGGCTAGAATTAGCAAAAAACATTTATAATTTTATCTATATTTTCTTGGTTATCTTAGCAAGTGTTGTTATAATAAATACAATGATTATGATTGTAAATGAAAGAACCAGAGAAATAGGTATGATGAGTGCTCTAGGGCTTGAAAAAAGAGAAATTTTGTATCTATTTCTAATAGAAGGAGCTATCATGGGAGGAATAGGAAGTTTTATTGGAGCTGTTATGGGGGGGATCATAACTAATGTAATGAGTAAGATAGGTATTGATTTTGGTTCCACCCTAGAGGGATTCAGTTCTGATATCTTCATTAGTTCCACTATGTATCCGGTATTTACTTATCAAAACATGTTATTTGGCTTTATATTAGGATTGATTGTTGTTACAATAGCATGTGTAATTCCTGCCCGTCGAGCAGCTAAATTAGAACCTACAGAAGCGTTAAGAGAATTTTAATATAAATAATTAGAAGGTGATAAATATTTTTATAAGATTACTTTTAATATTTACAATTGTTCCAATTATAGAATTAGCATTATTAATTGAAATTGGTAGTTATATTGGAGTGCTTCCCACAATTGCTTTAGTAGCTATTACCGGCATAGTAGGAGTTACCTTAGCCCGGAATCAGGGTTTAATTGTAGTAACTAAACTAAGGGAAAAATTAGCAAGAGGACAGATTCCGACCAGTGATATGGTGGAAGCATTATTAATTCTAATAGGGGGAGTGACCCTATTAACTCCGGGGGTTATTACAGATATTACAGGTTTCTTATTAATAATACCTTTTACTAGACCAATTTTTGCTCGTTTAGCTACAAATCTATTTAAAAAATATATTAATAGCAATCAATTTAAAACTACTGGTAATTTCCAATTTCATTCAGACTTTAAAAATGAGAAAGATAATAAAAATGATGATTATGTAGATGTAGAATTCGAAGATGTCAATGATAATGACAAAAATAATAAATAAAGGTGATATTATGACAGAAAAATTATATGAAAAAAACCCTTACCAGGCAGAATTTAAAGCAGATGTCTTATCAATTGAAAAAAAAGAAGATAAATACCATGTTATCTTAAACCAAACTTGCTTTTATCCCGAAGGGGGAGGTCAACCTTCTGACAAAGGTGAAATTGCTGGAATAGATGTCAATATGGTTTATAAAGATAATGATGAAGTAATACATGTACTGAGCAAAAAGCCACAAAAGAAAAAAGGCTTAGCCTGTAAAGTGGATTGGACTAGAAGGTTTGATTTTATGCAGCAGCATACAGGTCAACATCTTTTATCAGCAGTTTTCAAAAATCAATTCAACTTAAATACCGTTGGCTTTAATTTATCTAAAGATAGTTTGCGTATAGATTTAGATCAGCAGATTAATAAAAACAAAATTGATCTGGTTGAAAAAATGGTAAATGATTATATTTATAATAACAAAGAAGTTGAAACTTTATATCCCAATTCTGATGATTTAAAAGACTTAAATTTAAGAAAAGAACCAACAGTAAATGAAAATATCAGGGTAATTAAGATCGGTGAGATGGATTATTCTCCTTGTGGTGGGACCCATCTTAAGAGTACGGCAGAATTAGGTATGATTAAGATAGTAAATGTTGATAACTATAAAGGTGGACTAAGAATAGACTTTGTTTGTGGTAATAGAGCCTTAAAGGACTATAACTTTAAGAATGATATAATTACAAAGTTAAGAGATATTACCTCTGTCCCTAATGAAGAATTAATTAGTGAAATAAAAAGAATCAAGGCTGAATTAGATGAAAAAGATGAAAAAATTAAAGATATGAACAAAAAACTTCTAGCATTTAAGGCTGATGATTTATTAAATAAAGCAGATATAATTAAAGACAAAAAGGTAATAAAAGAGGTATTTAAAGATACTACCTATAATGATGTACAGTGGTTATCTGATATAATAACAAAAAATGATGATATTATATGTATTTTTGGACAACAAGAAGCATCTACTGCTCGACTTTTATTCTCAAAATCAGAAAATATTGCAGAAATTAAGATGAATGAAATAATAAAGACACCTTTAGAATATATTGATGGACGTGGTGGAGGAAATAGTATAAAAGCTCAAGGTGGGGGAAATAAAGTAAAAAAAGTTAAAGAAGCTGTAGATAAAGGTTTTGAAATAGTTAAAAATATATTATAAAAAACATACAATAAAATAACCTTTTTTGCGAGTCCCTTTTTAAATATCTGAAAGGGGCTTTTTTTATATTATTAAAAAAATTTATAATTATAAGGAGGAATAAGTGATTTTGTGTAGTATATAATATATAAACACCGTTCCATTATTATAAACAGGGGTGATATTTTGGATAGTGGTAAAAGAAATTATATTAACTCCATAAAAAGAGCATTTAAGATTTTAGATTTATATGAAGAAAATATTAAGTATCTAGGAATATCAGAAATAGCGAGAGCACTTAATTTAAATAAAAGTACAGTTCATCGAATAGTAAAAACATTAAAAAAAGAAGAAATATTAATACAAGATAGTGAAAGTCAAAAATATAAATTAGGATATAGGGTTCTAGAAATTGCCCACAAGATGAGAAAACAATATAATCATAAAGATATTGCAATTGAAGAAATGGAAAAATTAAGAGACAAAACAGGTGAAGCTGTTCTTTTATCTGTTTATACTAATATAGGCGGAGTTTGTATAGAAAAAGTTGAAACTAAAAACAAAATAAAATTATCATCTAAAGCTGGACATACTACTCCTTTACATGCTGGTGCTACAGGCAAAATACTTTTGGCTTTTGCAGGTGAAGAGGAGATAGAAAAGGTTTTATCTAACAGACTTAAAAATTATACAGAAAATACTATAACTGATCCAGATATCTTAAAAAAACAGCTAAAAGATATAAGAGAAAAGGGTTATATAATAAGCTGGGGTGAAGTAGATAAAGGTGCAATAGGGATTGGAGCTCCAATTTTAGATCAAGATGGTAGTTTAAACTATGGTTTAAGTCTAGCCGGGCCAGAAGAACGGATTAAAAAATTTGGTTTGGATAAAATAATTAAAGATGTAAAAGAAACAGCTGAAAAGATTTCAAATAAAATAAGTTTATTAGAAATTTCCTAATAATATTATTTTGGGAGGTGATTCTTAGAGAGTAGAGAGCATTAAAGAAGTTATTTGAAAATATTTATGTTAAAAATCAAAGGAGGAATTGAGTAGTGAATAATAGATTAATTAAAGTTTTATTAATAAGTATTTTGGTAATATTATTAGCAGTACCAATGGTATCAGGTAAGGAATTTATAGGAATTGCCACAGGTTCTACAGGTGGTACTTTTTATCCAGCCGGTGTAGCTATAGCTACTGTATTAGATAATCAACTCTCAGAAAGTACAGGTGTTCAATTTTCAGCACACACATCTGGAGGAAGTGCTGAAAATCTAGAGATGCTTAAAAATCAGGAAATCAAAATGGCAATTGCCGGTAGTGTACCTGCTTCTCAAGCTTACCGTGGAGTGGGAAACTATGAAGGCAATGAAATAACAAATATAAGGTATATAACAGCTTTATATCCAGAGGTTGTACAGTTAGTATATAGAGCAGATTCAGGAATTAAAACGATTTCAGATTTTGCAGGCAAAAAGATTGCTGTAGGTCCACCAGGTGGGGGAGGAAGTTTTTACTGCCCAACAATATTTGAAGTTGTAGGTGGAATTACATTTGATGACTTTAATAATCAGTATTTAGGTTATAGTAATTCAGTACAGGCTTTACAAAATAATCTTATAGATGCCTGTTATTTAGGTGCTAGCTATCCTACTTCAGCAGTATCACAAGTTTATGCTAGTCCTACTGAAGTTGGCATGGTAGAATTTACCGATGAAGATTTAGCAAAATTAAGAGAGGTAGCACCATATTATGCTAGAATCGTAATTTCTGCGGGTACGTATCCTGGACAGGACGAAGATTTAAACCTAGTAGGATTCAAAAGTTCCTTAATTGCAGAAAAGAGTATTGATGAAGACTTAGTTTATAAGATGTTAGAAGTAATCTATCTTGAAAAACTAGATGAATTAAAACAAAGACAGGCTGCTTTGGAAGTAATGACTGTTGGAGAAGCTATAAATGGTCTTTCTGGAGCACCTTTACATGCAGGTGCAGTTAGATTTTACAGAGACCAAGGTATTGATGTACCGGATGAATTAGTTCCACCAGAAATGATGTAGTTAATAACATAGGGGCCTGATCAGCTAATTGATCAGGTCCTATTGATTTATATTAGATTATGAATATTACCCTTAGTGGAGGGATATTGATGGCAAAAAAAGACAAAAAAAAGAAAAAAACAAAAGAAGAATCAAGAAATATAAGAAAATTTTCAGGTAAAATTGCATTATTTGTTTTAGTATTTTCTGTAGTAATTTCCTTATTACATATTTGGTATAATAGTTTTGGTCTTTTAGGAGTCGTGCAGAAAAACATTATGCATTTGACTTTATTAATGGGATTAGTTTTTTTAACAAGACCAGCTACAAAAAAATCTCCTCAAAATAGGCCATCATCAATTGATTGGATACTATTTGGACTTGCATTAGCCTGTGGAGCCTATTTTTTCTTCTCTTATATGAGATTAGTAGAGTCTATGATGCAACCTAATCCATATGATTTTTTATATGGGATAGTAATAGCTATATTATTAATTGAAGCAGCCAGAAGAACTGTTGGCTTACCCTTAACTATGTTATCGGTGTTATTTTTATTTTATGTATATTTCGGACCTTATATGCCTGGTGATTTTGCTCATAGAGGCTTTGGTTTAGAAAGAATTTTAGTAAGGATGACCATGACTTCAGAAGGAATCTTGGGAGTTGCAGTAATGGTATCTGCCTCCTATATATTCATGTTCATATTATTTGCCAGTTTCTTAAAAGCAACAGGTGCTTCTGAATTTTTTAATGACTTTGCTACAGCATTAGCTGGAAAAGCAAGAGGAGGCCCAGCCAAAGTAGCTATATTTGCAAGTGCTCTGACCGGAACTATTAATGGAAGTTCACAGGCAAATGTAGCCACCACAGGCTCTTTTACTATACCTCTCATGAAAAGAACCGGATATAAACCATATTTTGCTGGAGCCGTTGAAGCGATTGCTTCTACTGGTGGAGTTCTTATGCCGCCCATTATGGGAGCAGCAGCTTTTATAATGAGTTCTTTGATCGGAATCTCTTATAATAGAATAATTATTGCTGCGATTACTCCCTCGATACTTTATTATTTTACTCTTTATCATATGGTAGACTTAAGGGCAGCTAAAATGGGCTTGTTGGGTATAGATGAAGATAAGTTACCTAAATTAAAAGAAGTCCTTTTGAAAAGAGGACACTTGATACTTCCCCTAGTTTTAATAATCGGTTCATTACTTATCGGTTATAGTCCAGTAATGGCAGCATTTATTGGTATAATTTCTAACATAGCTGTTGCAGCTATTAGAAAAGAAACCAGATTGTCTTTTAATCAAATCATACAAGCTTTAAGTGAAGGTGCAAGAAATGCAGCTTCAATTGCTATTATTTGTGGTATAGTAGGCTTTATTATTGGATCGGTTGGAATGACTGGAATTGGACAGGTAATTGGTTATAATATCGTTGATATGGCAGGTGGCAGCTTAGCACTTACGGCTATTTTATCAATGGTAGTGGCTATTATTTTAGGTATGGGATTACCAGGACCTGCTTGTTATATAGTAACTTCTACAATTGCAGCACCGGCCTTAATGTTATTAGGTGTACCAGTTTTATCTGCTCACTTCTTCTCATTTTATTTTGGGATTATGTCAGCTGTAATTCCACCTGTTGCACTTACTTCCTTTACAGCGGGAGCAATTGCTAATGCAGATACAAATAAGATTGCTCAATATGGTTTCTTATTAGGTGCAGCCGGCTTATTATTACCGTATATGTTTATATATAATCCTGTTATTTTGATGATTGATTTTACTCTCGGTAATTATATATATTCAGCTATCAGTTTAGCAATAGGATTATACTTTGCTGCAATAACAATAATCGGGATGTTAAAAAAACCACTTTCTTTAATAGAAAGAGGAATTTTTGGAGTAGTTGCTTTTCTATTAATCACACCTGAACCTTATTTTAGGATACCTGGATTAATAATAGGGGCAGTTGTATATATATACCACAGAAGAAAAGCTAAAGATTATCAATTAGAACAAAGCGAGGAAGAACAGATGGTAAATCAAGAAATATAATTCTCTTATTAAAAAATAGGGGGTTGTGATGGATAAAAAATTTAATAAATTAATTGAAGAAAATGAGAAATGGATTATAGAGAAAAGAAGGTATTTTCATGCTCATCCTGAGCCTAGTAGAAAAGAACATAATACATCTAAAAAGATAGTTAAAATATTAGATGAACTAGACATAGAATATCAATCTGGTTATTATAATACTGGGGTAGTGGGATTAATAAGAGGTAAAAAAAATAATTGTAAAACAATAGCAATAAGATGTGATATTGATGCGCTTGAAATAGGAGAAAAAAATAATGTAGAATATGCTTCTAAAGAAAAAGGTCTAATGCATGCATGTGGTCATGATGGTCATATAGCCATGGGATTAGGGGCTGCTAAAGTTTTAAATGAGATGAAAGATAAATTTAAAGGTAATATTAAAATTATATTTCAACCAGCAGAAGAAGATGCTCCTAATGGCGGTGGTGCTCAATATATGATAGAAGAAGAAGTACTTAAAGCACCTGATGTTGATGCTATTATAGGTATGCACCTTTGGCCTAATTTAGAATTTGGAAAAGTAGCAACTAAAAGTGGAGTTATCATGGGGGCTTCTGACCCATTTACAATTAATATAACAGGTAAGGGGGTTCATGCTTCACAGCCCTATCTTGGTATAGATCCAATTGTTATTGGAGCTGAGATAATCAGTAATATACAAACTATCGTTAGTAGAAACATTGACCCTTTTGAACAAGCTGTTATTTCAATCGGAGTCTTCAAAGGGGGGACAAGATATAATGCAATACCAGAAACCGTTACATTAGAAGGAACAGTGAGAACCTTTGATGATTCTATAAGAGAAATAATATATGAAAAGTTAAGGAATATAACGGAAAAAACTGCTTCGGGTTTAGGTGGGAAAGCAGTATTAGATTACATTTTTAGTTATCCTCCTTTAATAAATAATGAAAAGGTTTTTTTAAGCGCAAAAAAGGCTATAATTAACTCACTTGGAGAAAATAATTTTGTTGAACTCGTTAGACCAGCCCCTACTGGTGAAGATTTTGCTTTCTTTGCCAAGAAAAAACCTGCCTGTTTTATGTGGCTAGGTACAGGCAAAAAAGGAGAAGAAAAACAGTTACACAGCCCTTACTTTGATTTTGATGATACGGTATTAAAACAAGGCGTAAAAGTTTTTGTAAATACAGCTTTAGAACTTCTAAATGACAGATGTGATCAAGTTGAATGAAAAACAGTATAAGGTTATATATGCCGGTCATTTACTTGATGGAAATGGTAATAATATTGAAGGAGCAGTTATTGTTATAAAAAATAACAAAATAACTAAAGTTGGATTAAAAGATGAAGTTGAAATACCAAATGAAAATAATACATTATTTATTCATGCTGAAAATAAATACGTTATGCCTGGCTTAATAGATGCTCACACTCATATTCAATTAAATCAAGGTGAAGGAGAGTTGGAATTAATATCAGTTCCAGTGCCTTATCAAACAGTAAAGGCTCAGTATAATGCTAAAAGAACATTAATGTCAGGTTATACTACAATAAGAGATTTAGGTGCTGAAAACCTAATTGATTTAGGAATAAGAGATGGAATCAATGAAGGTTTTATTGAAGGCCCCCGTATGATTGTTAGTGGCTATAAAGTTATACCAACCGGGGCCGATTTTAAAGTCTACCCTCCTGGTGTAGAAATAAAAAGACGTCATACAATGGATTCACCAGCTGAAATAAGAAGAGCTATTAGGGAATTATCTACCCTCGGAGTTGATTTAATTAAGGTGATGACAAGTGGAAGAACATTTAGAAAATCTTCTTCACCCGATTCACAGACCTATACAAATGAAGAGATGAAAGTAGTTGTATCTGAAGCTCATAACTTAGGTTTAAAGGTTTCCGCCCATGCTCATGGAACAAAAGGAGTGAAATTAGCCTTACAAAGTGGTTGTGATACTTTGGAACACGGAACAGAGTTAGAAGATACTGATATTGAGTTTATGTTAAAAAAAGGAATATTTTTAATACCGACATTTTCATATAGTGGTAAAATAATAGAATTAGGTGATAATTGTCCATTACCAGATTATATTATTAAAAAGGCGCTTATAAGTAGAGAAAAGAGGCTGGATAGTTTTAAACGTGCTTATCGAGCGGGAGTTAAGATAGCTGCCGGTTCAGATGCTGGTATGCCTATGGTAGACCATGGAACTAATGCTAGGGAGTTAGTTGAATTTGTTAAAGCTGGCATGGATGAAATGGAAGTAATAGATTCCTCTACACGAATGGCAGCTGAAGCCTTAGGCTTAGAAGATAAAATTGGTACAGTTTCAGAAGGGAAATTAGCGGATATTATTATAGTTAAGGAAAATCCCATCGAAAATATAGAAACATTAACAAAAACTGAAAATATAATGATGATAATAAAAGATGGTGATATTGTTAAAGATACAAATTAGATTTGCATGGGGGTTACATTATGACTATTGATTTACATATAAAAGATGCATATATCTATTATGATGATAAATTTATCCGCAAAGATATTTTAGTAGATAAAGGTAAAATAAAAGCTATTAAAAATAGTTATCAAGGGGAAAAAACTAAAAATGTAATAGATGCAAAAAATAAATATATTATCCCCGGCACTATTGACCCCCATGTGCATTTTAGAGATCCAGGCCATACAGAAAGAGAAGATTTCAGAACTGGTTCTAAAGCAGCGGCTGCTGGAGGAGTTACAACTTTTATTGAACATCCAATTTCAACTCCACCCCCATATTCATCAGAGATCTTAAACAAACGTATTAATTTAGCTGAGAATAATTCTATTGTTGATTTTGCTTTTTATGGTGCAGCTGGTTTCGATAGGTTAGATTGTATTGAAGAAATTGCTAAAAGCAATATTGTTGCCTTTAAAACATTTTTGCAAGATCCACAACCAGGTAGAGAAAAAGAATTTATTGGTTTAACTATGAGAAATGATGGTGAAATTTGGGCTGGATTTGAAAAACTAGCTAAAACTAATAAGGTTTGTGCTTTTCATGCAGAAAACAATGAGATAATAAAGTATAATATAAGAAGTTTACTTAAAGATAACAAAACAGATTATTTTTCTCATGCATTAGCTAGACCTCCTATTACAGAAATTTTAACAGTAGAAAAACTGATTAGATTGGCAGATTATTTTGATTTACAAATAGAATTTGTCCATATTTCTACGGTTGAGGCAGTAAGATTAATTAAAAGCGCTAAACAAAAAGGTCAAGACATAATTTTAGAAACATGTCCTCATTATCTTTTTAAATCAGAGGAAGACTTAAAAAAATTAGGACCTTATGCAAATTGCAATCCGCCTTTGAGATCTATAGAAAATAGAGACAATTTATGGAAGTACATAAATGATGGGACTATTGATATTATAGGTAGTGACCATGCTCCTTATCTGTTAGAAGAAAAAGAAAAAGGTTTAGATAACATTTTTAATGCACCTGCTGGTTTTCCAGGTATAGAAATGAGATTACCCTTAATGCTAAATGCAGTATTAGAAGGGAAATTAGAATTTTCTAGATGTATTGAATTATTATCTGAAAATCCTGCTAAAATATTTAATATGTATCCCCAGAAAGGTTTAATAGAAACTGGAAGTGATGCGGACTTAGTAATTTTGGATTTAAATGAAAAATATGTAATTAAAAAAGAAAACTTTTATACAAAAGCTAAAAACATTGCTCATCTTTATGATAATACAAATTTAAAAGGGGAAATTAAATATACGATAGTTAGAGGTAACATAGTTTATTGTAATAATAATGTTAATAGTGATTTTGATTGGGGTAAATTAGTAAGTATTAAATAAATTAATTGGATTTGAGGGGATGTTGACAATATGTTGGTTAATAAAAGCAGGTTTAAAGAAAATCTTTTTCACATAGGAAAAATTGGAGAAAATGAAAACGGTGGTATTGATAGGATAGCTTTTAGTGAAAGCTATTATGCAGCTGCAGATGAATTAAAAAATTTAATGGTTAAAGCAAAAATGGATGTAAAGATAGATAAAATAGGGAATATTATAGCAAAGAAAAAAGGTGAAAATAATTCTTTGCCTTCAATAATAATTGGTTCTCATCTTGATACAGTTCCCAATGGTGGTCTATTTGATGGCAATTTGGGTGTAATAGCAGGGCTAGAATGTGTAAATATTCTAAATGATAATAATATAAAAACAGAACATCCAATTGAGATAATAGCTTTTAATGCAGAAGAAGGTAGTGACATGGGTGGTACTTTCGGAAGTAGAGCAATGATGGGGAATGTCAATTTAAAAGATAACAAGCTGAAAGAAAATTTAAAGAAGTATGATTTAAAAACAGAAGATCTTAAAGAAGTAAAACGTGATAAAGGTAGTATAGCATCTTATTTAGAATTACATATTGAACAAGGACTGAATTTGATTGATAATAATTTTCAAATTGGTATAGTGGATAAAATAGCAGGTATAATGCGTTATAAAATTACCGTTTGGGGAGAATCCGATCATGCTGGTACCACTTCAATGTTAAATCGAAAAGATGCTTTAACAGGAGCTGTTAAATTAATAAATTTAATAGAAAAATATGCTCATGAAGTTGGTGAACCATTTGTTGCAACTATTGGAGATTTAAAGGTGTTTCCGGGAGCAGTCAATGTTATTCCGGAAAAGGTTGAATTATTATTAGAGTTTAGAGATGCCAAACAAGACAGAATAGAAGATGCTTTAAAACAAACAAAAAAATTTACTCAAAAGATAAAAAATATTAAATTTGAATTTGATAAAATAGTTATTAAACCACCAATACAATTAGATAAAAATATAATTAATATCCTGCAGAGAAGTTGTAATAATATGGATACTGATTATATGAACTTAACTAGTGGAGCTGGTCATGATGCGAAAGTGATGGCTAAAAGCATTCCAACTGGTATGATTTTTGTTCCAAGTGTAGAGGGTAAAAGCCATTGTAGAGATGAATGGACTGAACTTAAAGATTGTTATAAGGGGACTGAGGTATTGTATAGTTCTGTATTAGCTATTGATAATAATATTTAATTAAAAGGGCCAAATGGCCCTTTTGCTGTTTAAATATATTTTGGTATGTTAATAAATAATAAAATTTGTTATAATAATAATACAAAGAGATGTTTAGATAAATATATTGGGAGGGGTATAAATGACCATTGTTAATAAGGATTTTGTTATGGAATTGGCCAATGAAGCTGATGAGCCCTGTGTATCAATATATCTATCCACCGAAGCAGCTAGAGAAGGTAACTTTCACAAAGTTGAAATCAAACTAAAAAATCATCTATCTAAAACCGCTAAAAAACTTGAAAATGAATGGGGATTTAAATCGTCCGAAGTGGATGAATTTTTACAACCAGCATATGAGCTTATAAATGATATTAATTTCCTACATCACCATGAAATTGGACTGGTATTGTTTATTAGTAAAAATAAATTTGAGTATTTAAGGTTTAATCATAGTGTTAATGATCAGGTTTCTGTCAGTAAACATTTCTATATTATTCCACTTTTAAACCAACTGATGCTTAATAGTCAATACTATATATTGGCTTTAAGTAAACATTCTAATAAGTTTTATAAAGCCAATAGTGATAATATAACTCGTCTGAAAAAATATGAGGTTGAAGAAAGTCTGGATGATTATGTTGATTATGAAGGGGAAAATACTAATATTCAACATCATTCTCATAAAGTATCAGCTTCAAATACAGTCTATCATGGACGCGGTATAGTAATGGAAGAAGAAAAAGAAGACTTATTAAAGTATTTGAGGAGAATTGATAAAAGTATAAAAAATGAATTAAAAAATAAAGAGGTTCCTTTATTACTATACTGTGATGAAGGTCTATTCCATCATTATAAAAAGGTAAATTCATATAATAACCTTTTTGATAAATTTATCAATGGAAACCCAGAAAATCTAAAAATGAGTGAAATTCATGAAAAAACCTGGGAAAGTTTAAAAGAATATATCCAAAATCAAAAAGAAGAGATTATTGAAGAATTTATGGAATTAAAAGGTACATCAAAAACTTCTTTAGATATCAAGTTAATAATTCCGGATGCACTGTATAGTAAAGTCTATTCATTATTAATTGACGGTTCAAAGAAATTGCAGGGATATTTTGATATACAAAATAAGGAAGTTCACCTGCTAAAAAACGGTAATGAAACTTATGATTTGTTTAACTATGCAGCTATATTAACATTAAGAAATGGTGGAGATGTTTATGTCTTTGATGAAGAAGTTCCTGATGGTGTTAATATTGAAGCAATAAATAGATATTAAAATAAAAATAAAAATTAATAACGTAAACAAGATAAACCCCTACCATAAAGTGGTAGGGGTTTATTTAATATCTACTTATTTACCTGTTCTCATTACAAATCCTTCTATAAAGGTTTTTTGTAAAATAAGTAAAACAATAAGAGGTGGAATTAGTGTAATAATAGCTCCTGCCATTATTATATTCCACTTATTAATCGAACCGGTAGTCATAAGCATTTTTATACCTATTTGAGCTACTCTCATATCTTCTGAATTGGTAACTATTAAAGGCCATAAATATCTGTTCCACATATACACAAATTCAACTAAAAATAAAGCCCCAATATTATTCCAAGATAGAGGTATTAATACTTTTCTTAAAAAAGTCATCGGTGAACATCCATCAATACGAGCAGCATCTACCAAATCATCTGGAACGGTCATGAAAAATTGCCGGAACAAAAAGGTTCCTGTAGCTGTTGCAAAGTAAGGAAATGTTAAAGCATAGTAAGAATCTATCCAATTAAAGGTTTTCATCAATTCAAAAGTTGGAACTATTTTAACAGGAACTGGTAATAGTTGTGTTAAAAAGACAGCTGCAAATGCAACATATTTTCCTTTGAAATCAAAAAATACAATAGCAAATGCTGCCATAATAGCTAGTATTATCTTCACTATACTGGTTGTTATTGCTACTATGCCTGAATTAATAAGTAATCTACCCATATTAACTGAATTCCAAGCAGTCTTATATGTTTTTATTGCACTGGACCCGAATTTCAAATTAGGGGGAGATATGAAAGTACCTTGCAGATCTCTTGTACTAATTATTATCGCATATATTAAAGGTAAGCAGATAATAAATATTGAAATCCAAATTGCAATATGTATTAGTATTTTTTTAATTTTTTCTTTCCTAGCCATAGAAGACCCCCCTTTGAGTATATTTAAATTGTAGATAAGTGAATCCAACTATAAATGCGAATAGTAGGACAGACTGTGCATTAGCTGATCCAGCATCAAAGAAAACAAAGGCATCTTTATATAGTTTATAAGTTAATATTTCTGTTGATGTCCCGGGGCCTCCTTGAGTAGCAACATCAACTAATCCAAATGTTCTAAAGAAGGCATAAAGATAATTCATTATAAGCAAAAAGAACATTGTAGGTGTAATAAGTGGTATAGAAATCCTAAAGAATTTTTGAAAGGGACTTGCCCCATCTATTTCAGCTGATTCTAAAACCTGTTTAGGTATATTTTGTAAGGCTGATAAAAAGAAAATAACATTGTAACCAATGTTACGCCAGGCAGCAGCAATTGTAATTATAACAAAAGCTAAATTACCATTTGTTCTCCAGTTAATTTCTATACCAGTTAATACTTCTACAACATAGGTTATAAGTCCAATAGATGGGTCAAAAAGTAATGCCCATAAAACACCTGCAATAACAGTTGATAAAGCATAAGGCCAAATTATTGCAGTTCTATAAAATAATCTTCCTTTTATTTTTTGGTTTAAAAGTACGGCTAGGCCTAAGGAAACTCCCATACCTATTAATGTTACAAAAGTTGCAAAAAGGAGGGTGCGTCCCAAACTAGCTAAATATTTTGGGGAAGAAAATAGTTCTATGTAGTTTTCTAATCCTACAAAAACTTGATTTGTTCCCCAAGCTCCACCACGAAAAAAGCTAAGTTTAAATGCTTGATAAAATGGATATACCAAAAATATTACAATTACTAATATTGAAGGTGAAACTAGTAAATAAGGTAATATTTTTTCTTTGAAATAGCTTTTATTCATAATAAAAACTCCTTTTTTGCTCTCCTATATTGTTAAGAGGTGAGGTGTCTCCACCTCACCTGTATATTATTTAATTATTGTGATTCGTTATATTGTCCAATAACATTATTTGCTTCTTCAGCAGCTGAGTTGAGGGCTTCTTCAACAGTCATTTGATCGCCAAATATATTGGTTACAGCTTCATCCACAATATCTCTGATTTGTGGGAATCTACCAACTACTGCACCACCTGTTGCATCATTTTCTTTTGAGGTTAGAACTTGCATAAATGCAGTTAAGAAGTTTGGATTTTCAGAGAACCAACCTTGGTTCATAAGTTTAGTTAAAGCACTATATCTAATTGGGAAGTATCCAGTTTGTTTATGCCAATAAACTGCATTCTCAGTACTGCTTAACCATTTTACAAATTCCCAAGCAGCATCCATTTTCTCTTGGTCATCTTTAAAGATATATAAGGAAGCTCCACCAATTGTTGTTCCACCACGATTTGCCCATTCAGGTCTTGGTAGGAAAGAAGTTCCTACTTCAAATGGAGAAGTTTCAATAATATCTTTCAAGTGAGAAGTAGATTGAACTAACATAGCTGTATTTTGAGAGATGAAAGCAGCATCTGGCTCATATTCACGTCCACCATATACTAAGATGCCTTCATCTTCCCATTCAGCCCACTGTTTCATAATTTTCATACCGGGTTCTTCATTGAATAAAACTTTTGTAGCTCTTTTTTCTCTACCATTACCATTATTTACATAATTATTATCTGTCCAGTAATGGGTTTGTTCAAATACCCAAGTTGGCCAACCATAAGTAATACCATGGTCTACTACACCTGATTCTAATAATTTATTACCTACTTCAGTAAGTTCAGCATATGTTGTTGGCGGATCATCTGGATCAAGGCCAGCCTTTTCAAACATATCTTTGTTATAGTATAGAATAGCTGTGGAAGAATTAAAGGGCATTGAAACTAATTTGCCATCTGGGTTTGTATAGTACCTTCTCACCACAGATAAATAGTCACCCCAATCAACTTCACCAGGCTCAGCTAAATCTTCAATGGGCACAATATAAGGGCTGTCCCACATCATCTGTGTTCCTACTTCATATGTTTGAATAATATTAGGTGGATTTCCAGCTTTAGCAGCAGTAATAGCTTTATTTAATGTTTCTTGATAGGAACCAGTAAAGGTAGCATTTACAGTAATATTTGGATGTGATTTATTAAATTCTTCAACTAAATGTTTTACAGGTTCTAAACGGCCACCACTCATTGCATGCCACCAGGTAATTTCAACATTCTGTGCTTGCACAGTATTAAAAGTAAACATAAAAGAAAATGCTAAGGCAAAAATAAACACAACTGACATTAACTTTTTCATTTAATAATACCCCCTGTTTTTTATTAGATCATTATACAGACCATTATTTAGTTGAGGATACCACCTCCATTTATTTGTTATTTTAAAAATTATGATAAATTAAGTGAATTGAAAAAGAATATTTATAAGTATATTTCAACTATAAGGAAAGAAATAAAATTAGTATATAGTTAAATTATCTAAGATAATATAAAGAGTAAATAATTGAGCAACTATTTACACTTTAATTATATCTAAAATGGTTTTTTAAGTCAAAGTAGAAAAACATGTAATATTTAATTTGTATTTACTTTTTTATCAATAAAAATTAATAATTGATTTTCTTTTGTGGGCTTATTATAATAATGTACCCTATAGAATTGTTTAAATTTTAATATATAATATTGGATTTTTTGGGTCAAATAATGGTATAATAGAAAAAACTAATGTTTAAAAAATAAAAAAAGGAAAAAAATGAAGAGGTGGAACAAAATTTGAATCCCTTTACTCATGTAAAAATTGCTAAAGAAATCCACTATTATATAAAGCAAAACTATGAAATAGATATTCCATTAAAAACCTTTGTTTGGGGTAATATAAAACCTGACTTTAAAAAAGATAAAAAGTTACATTATATTGACAGAAACTTAAAAGAAGCTGTTAAAATGTTTAAAGAATTGAACAACTTTAATTATGGTAATAACAAGGATTATGCAGTGAGATTAGGTGAATTTTTCCATTATATTGCTGATTTCTTTTGTTATGCCCATAACACAGACTTTTTCAAAGAAAATCTGGGTGAACATTTTATTTATGAAATGAAAGCTCACAAAAAATTATCAAGATTTAAAGATTTTTTTAATAATGATTTTACAGAAAGCAATATAATTCTCAATGATAGTGAAGACCTATTAGAATATTTAATATATAGCCACAAAAAATATATTAAAAATTGGAAAAAACCTGAGAATGACTTTATTTATACATTAAAATTATCTCCAATCTTAATCAATAATATTATAATAAATAATAAATTAGCTGAGGAAGTCTCTTAAAATAAGAGGTGCATATATTTGATTAAAGAAAAATATATAACTTCTTTATCTAAGACCCTATCATATATTTTAAGACACAATCCAGAAGATTTTGAACTTAAAATGAAAATTGATGGTACTATCAAATTAAAAGATTTAATAGAAGCTTTAAAAGAGGACAATAGATTTAATAATATTGAATTACGGGATATTAAAGAATTAGCTGCAAGTGATAAGAAGAATAGGTTTAGTATCGTTGATAGTAAAAACGGGAAAAGTATAAAAGCGAATTATGGTCATAGTATTAAATGGATTAATTTAGATTATGAAGAGATAATCCCTCCTCGCTATTTATACCATGGTACTACAAATGAGGTTTATCAAAAAATTTTAAAAGATGGTATAAAAAAGATGGGGAGAAATTATGTTCATTTAAGTAAAAATAAAAAACAAGCAAGAAGAGTAGGTGAAAGACGTACTGAATCTCCAATAATATTGAAAATTTTAGCAAAGCAAATGTATGAAGACGGTAAATCATTTTTCAAAACAAATAGTGAAATTATTTTAACTGAGTATGTAAATCCAAAATATATAGAAATTTAATGCTAAGAGTTACTTTATTTATATAATTATAGGAGGATTAAATTGAGTAGAACACATGTGTTTTCAATGTTTTTGATTTTAATTATTAGTATAGTATTTATAATGAGTTCTAATATGATATTAGGTAATGAAAGAGTTAGAACTACCAATACATATAAAACGGATTTAAAGTACACTAGAGTTAATGAAATATATAATCAAAAACATTATAAAAATGATGATCAATTTATATTTGATATAAAAATAAGGAATTATTATCTAAAAGAACATAATCTAGATCCCTGCTTGATGGAGCAGATTGAGTTTCATATTGTACAACCTGGAGAAACGCTTTGGTCAATTGCTCAAAAGCACAATATTAATATTGATACATTAATTGGGGCAAATAATATAGACAATATGAATAGGATCAAACCTGGAGATAGTTTATCAATTCTTCCGATCAAAGGTATACTTTATAAAATAGGTCCTGGTCAGAGTATTGATAGTTTAGCTAATAATTTTGATATTGAAAGTTCAGCCATAAGAAATTCTAATAATATCGGTTTCAATGAAAAAGTAGAATCAGGGCGATTAGTTTTATTACCTGGTGTAAAACCTGAATTTGGTTATCAGGATAGGCTTGAAAAAATGCTGATAGCGCCTGTAAATGCTCGTATTTCTTCTTATTATGGAAGAAGATGGGGTAGAATGCATGAGGGAGTTGACTATGCAGTTTATATTGGGACTTCTATCAGAGCAGCCGGAGCCGGTCGAGTAGTTTACAGTGGATGGGCAAGTGGTTATGGAAAAGCCGTTATTATAGAACATCGTAAAGGTTTAAGAACCCTATATGCCCATAACTCACAATTATTAGTAAGTGTTGGTGAATTTGTTGAAAGAAATGAAGTAATATCTAAATCTGGAAACACCGGTAATAGTACTGGGCCACACTTACATTTTGAAGTGCAAATAAACAGTAGGGCTGTAAACCCCTTAAACTATTTAAGATGATAGATAAATTTTAATATATAAAATAATGGTATCAATAAGAGGTACCATTATTTATTTAACAAATATATGAACAATTATACATATATTCATACAAAGGAGGCAGTTTTCGATGAACACAAAAAAAGATGATAATGAATTGGTATTTAAAATAGATGGTATTGGCTGTGCTAGTTGTGCTTTGAAAATTGAAGAGAGATTAATTCAGCTGCCACAAATCATAGATGCAGACCTTAATTTAATGACAAAAAGATTAATATTAATTATTGATAGTTATAATAAAAACTTAGAAAGTAAGATTAAAAAGATAGTTAAAGAGATTGAACCAGGTTTAGAGATATCTGATTCGCAGTTTTCTAAATCAAAAGAATTTAAGTATAAACTTGAAAATTTAAGTTGTGTTAATTGTAGTAAAAAGATTGAAAAAGAGATACTAAAATTACCTGGAGTTAAAGATGTAAATATAAACTTTAGTAGCAATAAACTTTTAGTGAAAAGTGAAAATAATCATATAAACGATATTCAAAAAATTGTAAAAAGAATTGAAAATGATGTGCTTGTTAAAGAGAAGACAGAGTTATTATCAGAAAAGGCAAAAGGAAAAACAAATAGTTTCATAACCCAAAATAAGAAAAGACTATTTAATTTATTATTTGGTTCTATACTCTTTTTATTTTCTATCTTATATGCAAATCTTGCTTTTATAGAAAATATAGGATTATATTATAAAACTATTAGTATATTTTTATTTTTAGTAACTTATATATTAATTGGGCAAGTAGTAATTAAAAAAGCAATCAATAATATAATAAATGGTTTTTGGTTTGATGAATATTTTTTAATGAGTATTGCTACAATTGGGGCAATAATAATTGGTGAATACCCGGAAGCAGTTACCGTAATGTTATTTTATAGAATAGGCGAATTGTTTCAGGATAAAGCAGTTGATAATTCAAGAAAATCTATTAAGGATTTAATGGATATCAAACCTGATTATGTGAATATTTCAAAAAATAATAAGATAATAAAAGTTAATCCAAACGAGATAAAAAAAGGTGAAATAATTTTAGTAAAACCGGGTGAAAAAGTCCCTTTAGATGGTATTATAACAAAAGGTTTTTCTGTTTTAGATACCTCCTCTTTAACAGGTGAATCTGCCTTGCAAAGAGTAAAAAAAGGGGATGAGATTAGTAGTGGAGTTATAAATATAGAAGGGTTATTATATATAAAAGTAAGCAATGAATATGAAGATTCTACAGTTGCTAAAATTTTAAATTTGGTAGAAAAATCAGCTGAAAAGAAAGCAAAAACCGAAAAGTTTATAACTAAGTTTGCAAAGGTATATACTCCTATAATTGTAATATTATCAGTCATGGTAACAGTTATACCTGTCCTGTTTTTGAATGGATCTTTAAAAGTTTGGTTTTATAGATCTTTAATCTTCCTTGTAATCTCATGTCCTTGTGCTTTAATGATTTCAATTCCATTAGGATTTTTTGGTGGAATTGGTAAATCATCAAAAAATGGTATATTGGTGAAAGGGAGTAATTATTTAGAGGAATTAAAAAAGGTAAAAACTATTGTGTTTGATAAATCCGGTACATTAACAGAAGGCAAATTAAAAGTTCAAGAATTAGTAGCAGCAAATGAATACAATGAAAAGAAGTTAGTTAAGTTAGTGGCCTCTGTTGAAAACTTTTCTAATCATCCAATTGCACGAGCCCTTCGAGAATATTATCAGGGAGAGTTGGTTACTGAGAAGATTGCCAATTATAAAGAAATTGCAGGTGAAGGTATAAAGGCTCAGGTTGATGATGAAAAAGTAATAATTGGTAATAAAAAGTTATTTAAAAAAGAAAATATTAAAATCCCTCTAAAACAAGACAATATTGATAATGTAAATTACGTGGCAGTAGATGGTAAATATGTTGGTTATCTTGTAGTGACTGAAAAAATTAAGGATAGTTCTTATAAATTGATGGATCAACTTCAGAATATAACAACAATAATGCTAACCGGTGATAATCATAAAAAAGCCGAACTGGTTGCTGATAAGCTAAATATTGATGAATATTATTATAGTATGTTACCAGATGAAAAAGTTCATGTGTTTGAAGATATATTAAAAAAAGAAAAAGAGGGTAGTGTCGCTTATGTAGGAGATGGAATAAATGATGCACCGGTATTGGCCCGCGCTGATATAGGAATAGCAATGGGAGGCTTAGGTTCTGATGCAGCAATTGAAGCTGCTGATGTGGTAATAATGAATGATAACTTAGAAAAGATAAAAACAGCCTTTGATAATAGCATATTGACTAATAAAATTGTTTGGCAAAATATTATCTTGGCATTAACAGTGAAAATAGCAGTACTTTCTCTTGGTACAATCGGTCTTGCTTCTATGTGGAGTGCTGTGTTTGCAGATGTAGGTGTGGCCTTGTTGGCTGTATTGAACTCAACAAGAATTATAAATAATGAGGAGAAATAATATGGGAAAAGTAAAAAAATATTGTGATGTATGTGAAGTATTTGATCCCAACAATGAAGTTGTAAAAAGATTAGAACGACAGAAATTAAAAGAAGAGGTTATATATGACTTAGCTGAAACATTCAAGGTGCTGGGGGATCCCACCAGAATTAAAATATTATATGCACTCAAGGAAAGTGAATTATGCGTATGTGAATTGTCTGAGTTATTGGATATGAGTTCTTCAGCTATATCACATCAATTAAGAGTATTAAGGAATAATAAACTGGTTAAATTTAGAAAGGAAGGAAGATCAGTTTATTATTCCCTTGATGATGATCATGTTATTTGTTTTTTAGGTCAGGGTCTAAAACATATTTTAGAAGATAGTTAATACTAGATAGCAGTTTTAATTATCCCACCACCTAGTACATTATCATTATCATAAAATACTATTGATTGACCAGGAGTAACTGCTCGTTGTTTTTTGTCGAATTTGACTTTAATTTTTTGTTCTGTTATTGGAATTAATTTTGCTTTAAATTCAGGGCTGTTATATCTAATCTTAACATTTGCATTTATTTTTTGAGTTAACTTTGTAACAGAAATATAATTAATATTTTCTGCGATCAAACCATTAAAGTAAACATCTTTATCTTTACCAACTATAACGGCATTGTTTTTATTATCCAATTTGATAACATATAGGGGATAAGAAGCAGAAATACCTAATCCCCTTCTTTGACCTATTGTATAATTATATAAGCCATTATGGGTTCCCAATTGATTACCTTCAGTATCTAAAATAGGTCCTTTATCTCCCGTTCCTGGATAATTTTCATCTAAAAATCTAGTATAATCATTATCTGCAACAAAACATATTTCCTGACTATCAGGTTTATTATGAACAGAAAAATTCATTTGCTTTGCTAACTTACGGATTCTTTTTTTAGAATAATTACCAAGTGGCATTAATGTGTGTTTCAATTGATGTTGTGTAAAGCCATACAGCATATATGTTTGGTCCTTATAACTATCTAGTGCTTTTTTAAGGAAATATCTATTTCCATGTTTTTTTATCTTTGCATAATGACCAGTTGCAATATAATCTGCTCCAATTTGAAAAGCCTTAGTTAAAAGGGCTTTAAATTTAATTTCTTTATTACAAACTATACAGGGATTAGGGGTATTTCCCTGACTATATTCATTTACAAAATTATTTATAACTTCTTTTTGAAAAACATCTTTTAAATTAAAAGTATAATGGGGTATGCCGATTTTAGAGGCTACCATTTTTGCATCTTCAATAGAAGATAATGAACAGCAACCTCCTTCAACAAGGGGTTTTTGTTCATAGTCTGGAAATATTTCCATTGTTCCCCCAACTACTTCATAACCTTTTTCTTTTAATAAGGCAGCGGTAACAGAACTATCCACACCACCACTCATTGCTGCTAAAACTCTTTTCATAAATACATTTCATCCTTTTAAATTTATTTTTTTTATATTTATTTCTTTAATCTTCAACTGCTTTTTTAAAAGCATCTGGTGCAAGATTGGAACATTCCATCTTGTTATTCGGTAGTTCTCCTAAAGCATCTGCTATATCCTGTTTACTTATTTCTAATGCTTCATTAATTTTTTTGCCTTTTGCTAAAACTGTAAACATACTGCTGGTCGCGACAGCAGCTGCACAGCCAAATGTTTTAAAACGAATATCAGTAATAATATTATCTTTTGTATTTATATATAATTTTATAATATCACCGTGTGAATCATTGCTTGCTTCTCCTATTAGATCTGGATTATCTAAATCTCCAACATTTCTAGGATTTTGAAAATGTTCCATAACTTCTTTGGTATACATATCTATGTAAACTCCTTTTTAAGATTAATTTTCACCTAAAGGTGACATTTTTCTAATTCTCTCTATTATATCGGGTAATTTATCAATTAAAATGTTTACTTCTTTTTCTGAATTATTAATACCTAATGAAAGTCTTAGTGAACCACGTGCAGTATTTTTATCGCGTCCTATCGCTAAAAGGACATGAGAAGGATCTACGGATCCTGAAGCACAAGCAGAACCACTTGAAGAAGCAATACCTATCATATCTAAATTCAACAATAAAGATTCACCTTCAACATTTTTAAAACAAAAGCTTATATTATTAGATAAGCGTTTATCTCCTCGTGGGCCATTTAAAAGTACATTCTCAATATTCTCTTCAATACCCTTGATTATTTTGTCTCGTAGATAAGTATTATTTTTAACTTTCTTTTCTTTAGTTTCTTTTAAAATTTCTACAGACTTTTTAAACCCCATTATACCAGGTAAGTTTTCTGTTCCAGCTCTACGATTTCTTTCTTGAGATCCACCGTTCATCTGGGGAACTAATTTCGATCCTTTTTTAAGATAAAGTAATCCAATTCCTTTGGGACCATTTACCTTATGAGCTGAGGCTGATAAAAGATCTATATTCATCTTTTGTACATCAATATCAAGTTGGCCAAAAGCCTGGACAGCATCAGTATGGAAATAGATTTCTTTCTCATTTAAATAATGACCGATTTTTCTAATGGGTTGAATACTACCAATTTCATTATTGGCAGCCATAATTGAAACTAATATAGTCTGGTCATTTACAGCATTTTTAATATTTTCTAAACTAATAAAACCTTTTTCATTTACATCTATATAAGTTATATTAAAATCATGATATTTCTCTAGATACTCACAAGTATGTAAAACAGCATGATGTTCAATTTTTGATGTAATAATATGATTACCTTTATTTTTATTGGCTAAAGCAATTCCCTTAATTGCAAGATTATCTGATTCAGTACCCCCACTAGTAAATATAATTTTCCTAAAATCCTCAGCATTAATATAATCAGCTATTTCTTGTCTGGCTTTTCTAATTTCATTTTGAGCCTGTTGGCCGGTTTGATATATGCTAGAAGGGTTACCATAATAATCTTTCATATATTTATTAACTGTTTCAATGACTTCAGGATGCATAGGGGTTGTTGCTGCATGATCAAAATAAATATCATTCATTTTTAGACCTCCAATTAAAATAATCCAAAACATAAACTTGAGTAAAATAATCAGAATTACAGTTGAATTTTAACACACCCTTTAATACCTGTCAATAGTTATTTATACATTCAAATATACAGATATAATATTTATTATAGGAATGTATTAAATATATATATGATATTTTGTGTTAATTATATAATGATAAATTGAGTTATATATGTTATAATGTTTATCAAGTTAGTCATATTTTTTTGATATCGCTATATGTGGTCGGGAATAACGAATAAAAGGAGATATAATAATATGAAGAATAAATTATTGATTTCTGTTCTTATTATTTTAAGCTTATCATTAATTACTACTAATACATATGCTGATGAGAAATTATTAATATATTCAGCAGCAGGCTTAATCAAACCAATGGAAGAGATAACTGACAATTTTCAAAAAGAATATGGTATTGATATGCATCTACAGTTTAATGGATCAGGTGTATTAAAAAACCAGATTGAAACCCTAAAAAAAGGTGATATATATATAGCTGCAGATAATTGGTATTTAAGTGATCTATATAAAAAAAGTATTATTAAATCTTATCATAATATAGCGGAACATACTCCAGTGATTATAGTTCCGGAAAGTAATCCTGGTAATATAAATAAATTTAAAGACCTTTTAAAACCAGATAAAAAGTTAATAGTAGCTGATCCCAGTGCTGCTATTGGTAAAACAACTGAAGAAATATTTCAAAAAAATAACATAAAGTCTGAGATTGAACATAATATAATATCAAAAGCTGAAACTGTCAATAAAGTAAGAATGTATATTATAATGAATCAAGCGCAAGCTGGTATAGTATGGAAGGCGAATTATCATGAAAGCAAAGAGAAACTACGTTTGGTTGATATTCCAAAGGAGAAAAATGTTATTAAAAAAATTAGTATTGGAAAATTAAAGTTCAGTGATAATAAAGAATTAGCTGAAAAGTTCATAAATTTTGTATTAAGTGAAAAATCAAGAAAAATATTTGAAAACTGGGGTTATAATATAAAAATAGAGCAGGTAAAACCATGAGATATAATATTTTTAAATTAATTATGTCAGGAATTTTTACTTTATTTGTTATTTTTATTATTTTGGTGTTGATTTCACCAACTCTTTATATTAAAACTACAAATTTATTAAATCTGTTATTACACAGTCGAGAAGTAACTTTTTCATTGATTTTAAGTATTACCACTTCAATTAGTGCAGTAATATTAGCTGTTTTGTTTGGTTTACCAACCGCCTATGTACTGTCTCGTTATGAATTTAAATTTAAAAAATTAATAGACATCATATTAGATATACCTTTAGTATTGCCACCGATAATTTTAGGCTTGAGCCTTTTAGTACTATTAGGCCCAATTGGGGGCAACCAATTAGCAAAATTAGGTTTAAACTTTGTTTTTACAAGGTTAGGTATAGTAATGGCTCAGTTTGTGGTAGCTGCACCATTATTAATTAGAAGTTTAAAGATTGCATTTTCTAATATTGACCCAAAACTAGAAAAAGCTGCTATGACATTAGGGGATAATCATTTTCAAGTCTTTAAAAATATTACACTTCCTTTATCAAAAGATGGAATTATTACGGGTATAACCACAGCCTGGGCAAGGGCTATGGGGGAATTTGGAGCAACAGTAATGTTAGCAGGAGCGACTAGATTTAAAACTGAAACTCTACCGGTTGCTGTTTATCTGAATATGACCACAGGGGACTTAGAAATGGCAGTTACAGTATCTATTGTTATGATCATTTTTTCTATCTTAATAATGGGTATTTTACAGTTTTATAATAAAAGTTTATATAAATATGGAGGGATTAATTAATGGTCCTTGATTTTAAACTAATAAAAGATTTTGGATGTAAAAAGATAGATAAAAAATTTCAATTAGATAATGATATATTAGTTTTCTTTGGCCCCTCTGGTTCCGGTAAGACAACTATCTTAAACTGTTTAGCGGGATTAGATACACCGGATAGAGGGTATATAAAACTAAATAATAAGGTACTTTATTCTGCAAAGCAAAACATAAATGTTAAAACATTTAAAAGAAAAATAGGCTACATATTTCAGGATTATGCTCTTTTTCCCCACCTCAATGTATTTGAAAATATAATTTATGGAAAAAGGGATAAAGCAAAAGATATTCATAAAATAGTTCAGTTAATGGAAAAATTTCATATATCTGAATTAAAAGATAGATATCCCACCACATTATCTGGAGGAGAAAAACAAAGGGTGGCTTTAGCAAGAGCATTAATGATAGAACCTGAATTATTATTATTAGATGAACCATTATCCTCTGTAGATTATAATCTAAAAAATAAATTAATGCGAGAAATTAAAATGATACAAAAAGAATGGGATATTCCTTTTATTTATGTAACTCATAGTATAAAAGAAGCTAGGTTTTTAGGAAATCAATTTTTAAGTTTTAAAAATGAAAAAGAGGTGGAAATTAATGAATATAAAGAAAATATCAGTTGATAAAGCCGTTGGTAAGGTTATAGTACACGATATGACCCAGATTATCCCTGATGAATTTAAGGGGGTAAGATTTAAAAAAGGCGATGTAATAAAAATAGAAGATATTGAAACATTAAAAGATATGGGTAAAGAAAATATATATGTATTAGAGCTTGATGACAATAATTTACATGAAGATGAAGCAGCTGAAATTATGGCAGAAAAATTAAAAAGTAAATATATTAAACTAAGTGAACCACAAGAAGGTAAGATTTCATTAATATCAAAAGTTGATGGAATTTTAAAAATAGATAAGAGTATTCTATTTAAAGCAAATACTGAGGATGATATATTAATTACAACTGGTCAAAATAAAGTACCAGTCAAAAAAGATGAAATAATTGCAGGAGTAAGAATTAATCCTTTAACCATAGAAAAAGAGAAGATAACGCGAGTAGAAAAAATATTAAATAACAGCAGATTGTTTAAAATCATTCCTTTTAATGATTATAAAGTGGGAGTAGTAGTTACAGGAAATGAGGTCTATAAAGGTCGTATAGAAGATAAGTTTTTACCTACTTTAAAAAGAAAGTTTAGTAGATGGGGCGGTAAATTACTGGATCATAAATATGTTCCTGACAATCCAGATATGATTAAAGATGCAATAATTGATTTAAAAAAACAAGGAGCAGAAGTGATATTGACTGGAGGAGGTATGTCAGTAGATCCAGATGATGTAACTCCAGCAGGAATTAGGAAAACTAAAGCGAATGTTATAAAATATGGGGTACCTGTTTTACCAGGTAATAAATTAATGGTTGCATACTTAGATGACATTCCCATTTTAGGTTTACCAGCTTGTGTAATATTTGAAGAGGTAACTGTATTTGATATAGTTTATCCGAGAATACTTGCTGGTGAAAAATTCACCAAAAATAAATTAATTCAATTATCTTATGGAGGATTATGCCATAATTGTCCAGTTTGTCAGTATCCACATTGTTCTTTTGGTAAAGTAGATTAGAAAGGAAGATATTATGGATGTAAATTATCTGAGAATATCTATAACAGATAGATGTAATTTAAGGTGTTTTTACTGTATGCCAAAAAATGGTATCCAGTTAAAAAAACATGATGATATCATGAGTTATGAAGATATTTATAAAGTAACTAAAGTAGCTTCTGAAATCGGAATTACCAAGGTAAGAATCACAGGTGGAGAACCCCTGGTAAGATTGGGTTTAGAAGATCTTATTGAAAGAATAAATTCAATTGATAAGATTCAAGAAATTAGTCTTACGACTAATGGAGTCAATTTTTATAAAAAAGCTAAAATATTAAAAGAAAAAGGATTAGATCGTGTTAATATAAGTTTAGATACCTTAGATAGAAGTCAGTATAAGCAAATTACCGGCCTGGACCAATTAGATAATGTTATAAAAAGTATAGATAAAGCAAAAGAACTAAATTTAAGCCCTGTTAAAGTAAATACAGTATTGATTAAAGGTATTAATGATAAAAATATAAATAAGTTTTTATCTTTTATGAATAAAAAAGATATTATACTAAGATTTATTGAATATATGCCTATTGGGAGTGGGAAAAGAGAAGGAAATCATATCTCAATTGATGAAATAAAAAATGTTATATCAAAAGATCAAAAATTAATTCCAGAGCAAGTTAAAGGCAATGGACCTGCTATCTATTATAAAGTGAAAGGGCTAAAAGGTCGGTTAGGTTTTATATCTGCTTTTAGTCATAACATTTGTGAAAATTGTAATCGATTAAGATTAACTGCTGATGGGAATATTCGTTCTTGTTTACTCAAAGAAGAAGAAACTTCACTTTATGATAATAAAGGTCTTTATAATAAGGATAAAATTAAAGAAGTGTTATTGAATTCTATAAAAATAAAGAGCCCTCATTATGGATATGAGGAAGTTTTCGAAAATAGCAAGAAAAATATGAACAGTATTGGAGGTTAAGTCAATGAGCGGGTTTAGTCATATCGATAAAGATGGTAATCCTCAGATGGTTGATGTTACTAATAAAACAAAGACAAATCGTAAAGCAACTGCAAAAGGTATCATAAATATGAATGAAAAAACACTTAATTTAATTAAAAATAATGACATTAAAAAAGGACCGGTTTTAGATACTGCTAAGATTGCAGCAATAATGGCTGTCAAAAATACTGCTAATACAATTCCAATGTGTCATCCGATTTCTATAGGTGGTATAAAAGTTGATTTTGAGTATAAAACGATAAATAGTATTGAAATTACAGTGACGGTAAAAACTTATGATAAAACTGGTGTAGAAATGGAAGCTTTAAATGGTGTATCTACAGCTGCTTTGACCATATATGACATGTGTAAAGCTGTAGAAAAAAATATGGTAATAGGGGACATTCGATTAATTGAAAAATCTGGTGGGAAAAGTGGTCATTATATCAGAAAAGAAGGTGAGAGATAAAATGGATGGAAAAGTAAAAGCAGTATGTATTAGCCGTGAAAAAGGTACTAAAAAGGAAGATATTAAAGAAGCGGAATTAATAGAAAATTTTGGAATAAAAGAAGATGCTCATGCCGGCAAATGGCATCGGCAAGTAAGTTTATTAGGTATAGAAAGCATTAATAAAATGGAAGAAATGGGATTAGACTTTAATCTTGATTTTGGTGATTTTGCAGAAAATATAACAACTGAAGGTATTACATTATATGAATTACCAATTGGTACTATTTTAAATATAGGTAATGAAGTAAAGTTAGAAGTAACACAGATTGGTAAAGAATGCCATCACGGTTGTGAGATACTTAAACAGGTTGGTAAATGTATTATGCCTGAAGAAGGTATCTTCACTAAAGTAATTAAAGGAGGTACTATTAAAGCAGGAGATCCGATAAAAATCGACAAATAATATAAGAAAATTTATGATCTAATTCAAAAAATATTGATTTGTAGTTTTAAATGATATTTTTCTATTGCAGAGATTACCATCAGATGTTAGTATGTAGAAAGAATTGGAGTGATGGTAATGAAAGCAACAGGTAATTTAAGAAGAATTGATGAAATGGGTAGAGTTGTAATTCCAAAAAAATTAAGAAGTTCATTAAATTTAAAAAGTGAAGATTCTATAGAAATATTTATAGAAGAAGATATGATAGTGTTACAGAAATATGAACCAGGTTGTTTATTCTGTGATAATACTGATAATACTATCAACTATATGGGAAAACAGGTTTGCAAAAAATGCTTAGAAGATATGGACAATTCTTGACAGATTAATATTAAAGTTATAAATTTAAACTATAGAAATACTTTAATAAATCAAGAGGTGGTTATATGGCAACTTGTGAAAATCATGAAGCAAATATGGATTATTGTAACTGTACATATGAACCATGTCCCCGTAAAGGAAAATGTTGTGAATGTATAAGGTATCATAAAAAGATGAATGAATTACCAGCCTGTTTTTTTCCTGATGAAGCTGAAAAGACATATGATAGATCTATTGAATATTTTGTGGAATTACACTCATAGGAATTATTCCCGGCTTTTAGCCGGGAATTGTTTTTCAAGCATATTTTTCAGAATTTTATAAAGATTAGAAATTAAGAAATTTACTTTACTTTTTATTTTAAATGGAGTAAAATACTCATAATAACAGAAAGTTATAAGAGGTAATAAATAATCGCTATACTTCATTTTTATAACAGCGGTTTTTTTGTGGCATATATATAATTTAGCTTGTTAATTAGTTAAATAATTATAAAAATTTTATACATTATTTATAATAAACATATAATAATAAATACAAAATAAAGTTAAATCCTAGATATTATATTTATTCCTTATTATTTTTACTCTTCTCTCATATTAGCAGGGATTTCCTATTCTTTCAGGAATATAATATCTTAGAGGAGATGATATATAATGGAGAAATTATATCTACTAGATGGACACAGCCTTGCCCACAGAGCCTTTTATGCCTTACCTCTCTTAACCACCGAATCCGGTGAATACACAAATTCTGTTTTTGGATTTTCAAGAATGCTTTTTAAAATAATAGATGAAGAAAAACCTGATCATATAGCTGTAGCATTTGATTTAAAAGGACCTACTTTTCGTCATGAAGAATATGAGGATTATAAAGCTGGTCGTAAAAAGACACCTGATGAATTAATACCTCAGATTGATCTAATTAAAGATGTTTTAAGGTCTTTAAATATTCCGATCATCGAAAAAGAAGGTTATGAAGCAGATGATGTAATTGGTACTATGGCTAAAGAAGCTGCACAAAAAAATATAAATGTAAAGATTGTAACTGGTGATAGGGATGCTTTACAGTTAATTGATGAATATATAAATGTAATTTATACTCGTAAGGGTATAACAGATATAGTTGAATATGATATTGAAAAAGTAAAAGAAAAATATGAACTTAGACCCGACCAATTAATAGATATGAAAGGTCTGATGGGAGATAGTTCTGATAACATTCCAGGTGTGCCTGGAATTGGAGAAAAAACTTCGATTAAATTATTAAAAGAATTTGATAGTATGGAAAATGTTTTAGAAAATATAGATAAAGTATCTGGTAAAAAAAGAAAAGAAAATTTGAGAAAATATTCCGAGCAAGCCAAAATGAGTAAAAAACTTGGTAAAATTGTTACTGATGTATCGATTGATTTAGATTTTGAAGAACTTAAATTAGATGAACCTAACTTTGAAGAAGTTATTGAATTATTTAAAAGATTAGAATTCAATTCACTTTTAGATCGTTTTGAAGATGAAATAGAAGAAAAATTAAAGGAAATAAGTTATAATTCTGTAGAATCTAATAAAGATGTAAATATTGTTCTAGAAAAAATAAAGAAAAGCAACAAATTTGCTTTTGCTTTTGACCAAGATGAAGATGAATTATTACTAAAAACAGACGATCAAATTTATAAATTTAAACCTTTTGCAGAATATGTAAATAAGTTTAAAAATGTATTTGAAAATAATGACATTAAAAAAATATCTTTTAACAGTAAAGAAAATATATTATATCTTATTGAGAATAATATAGAGTGTAAAGGTTTAAAGTTTGACCCTCAACTAGCATCATATTTATTAAATCCAGATGAATCACCGCTTAAAATGAAGAATATGTTGATGAGGGAGTTTAATGTTTCTAAAGATGAAATTGAAAGTTCTCAAGACCAAAAAGCACAATTTTTAAACTATTTATTTGATTTAAAAGATATATATATTAAAAAGCTAGAAGATAAAGATTTATTAGAACTATACAATAATATCGAGTTACCATTAATCAAAGTTTTAGCTCAAATGGAAACTAATGGGATATATGCGGACTGTGAATTTTTAGAAGATTTTTCTCAAAAAATTGCAGATAAAATTAAAGACATTGAAGAGAAAACTTATGAATTAGCGGGGGAAGAATTCAATCTTAATTCTCCTAAACAGTTAGGTGAAATTTTATTTGATAAATTGGAATTGCCTGTTATCAAAAGAACTAAGACCGGTTATTCAACTAGCATTGATGTTTTAGAAAAGTTAGAGGGAAAACATGATATAATTCCCTTAATTATGGATTATCGCAAATATCAAAAGATTAAATCTACATATGTAGACCCTTTATTAAATCTTGTAGATGATAAGACTGGTAGAGTTCATACAAATTTTAATCAAATGGTTACTGCTACAGGGAGATTAAGTAGTACTGAACCTAATTTACAAAATATACCTATTCGAACCGAAGAAGGTAGAGAGATCAGAAAAGCATTTATACCTGAAAAAGAAGAATGGGTATTACTTTCAGCTGATTATTCACAAATAGAATTAAGGGTTTTAGCACATATTAGTGAAGACAAACAGTTAATAAAAGCTTTTAATGAGGGACAGGATATTCACACTCAAACTGCCTCAGAAGTTTTTGATGTAAAAAAAGGTGAAGTAACTTCTGATTTGCGTAGACATGCTAAAGTAATAAATTTTGGTATTGCATATGGAATGAGCTCATATGGATTAGCTCAAGATTTAGATATTTCAAATGGAGAAGCTGAAGAATATATAAATAAATATTTTGAAAGATTTCCCGGTGTAAAAAAATATATGGATAATGTAGTACAAAAAGCCAAAAAAGATGGCTTTGTACGTACTATATTTAACAGATTAAGATATATAAAAGGTATAAATAGTAGTAATTACCATAGGAGATCATTTGCAGAAAGAGCTGCTATTAATACTCCAATTCAAGGTAGTGCAGCTGATATTATGAAAATAGCAATGATAGAAGTATATGATGCCTTAAAAGAGATTGAAGATTTAAAAGCTAAAATGCTTTTACAGATTCATGATGAAATAGTATTTGAAGTTGCTAAAACGGAGTTAAATGATATAGCCAAGTTAGTAAAAGAAAAAATGGAAAATGCAGTAGATTTAAAGGTGCCGGTAATTGTTGATTTGAAAACAGGTAGTAATTTAAAAGAACAAAGTAAATATGATATAAAATAATTGAGGTGTATAAAATGCCGGAATTACCTGAGGTACAGACTGTAGTAACTGGTTTGAATAAACTCTTGCGTGGTAAAAAAATAGTTAATACACATATATATGATGATATGGTTATAGGTTATCCTGAAAAAGCAGAATTTATTAAGTTAAGCAAAGATAAAAAAATAAAATCATTATCTAGAAGAGGTAAATATATAATAATAAATTTGAATAACAACAAACTTAAACTTGTTGTTCATTTACGAATGTCAGGCAAATTATTATATAAAAAGAGAAATGATGAAAAAGATAAACATACACATGTGATATTTGAATTTGCTGATGATACAGATTTAAGGTTTAATAATATAAGAAAGTTTGGTAGGCTTTATATTATAACAGATGATGAAATAGGTGAGGCTGGTAATTTAGCAAATTTAGGTATTGAGCCTCTTAGTGATGAATTTACTCTTGATAAATTTAAAGAAATGTTAAAGGACAGAAAAGGAATGATAAAGCCTTTAATAATGAAACAAGAATTTATTGCTGGAATAGGCAATATTTATGCCGATGAAGCACTATTTATAGCTAATATAAGGCCTGATAGAAAAGCTAATACCTTAAATGATAAAGAAATAATAGATTTGTATAATGCAATAAGAGATATATTAAGAAAAGGTATTAAAATGGGTGGCACATCTGTAAGTGATTATGTAAATGCTTTAGGTAAAAGTGGAAAGTTTCAGCATGAGCTTAATGTATATAAAAAAGACGGAGAAAAATGTGAAAAGTGTGGAGCACAAATAGAAAAGAAAAAAGTTAGTGGTCGAACAGCCCGATTTTGTCCAAATTGTCAGAATTAGGAGGAAAAATTTTGATTATAGGTCTTACAGGTGGAATTGCCACTGGGAAAAGTACAGTTTGTAAAATTCTCAAAGGACTTAATGTTAAAATTATTGATTCTGATAAAATAGCTCATCAAGTTTTAACATATAATGATGTAATTGATAAGATAAAAGATCAATTCGGGGAAAAGATTTTAGATCAAAAGGGTAATATTAACCGTAAAAAATTAGGTTCGATTGTCTTTGAAGATGACAAAAAACGCAAATTATTAGAATCTATTACTCATCCCAAAATTTTTACAATAATTGAAAATAAGATAGAAGAATATAAAGATAGTGAAGGTAAGATTATAGTATTAGATGCACCTTTATTATTTGAAACTTCTTTGGATAAAAAAGTTGATGAAACTTGGGTTGTATATACTAGTAAAGAAACCCAAATAAATAGGATTATTGAAAGAGATAATCTAAATAAAAAAGAAGCAATGCAAAGAATAGATGCTCAGATGGACCTTGATAAAAAGGCGGAGAAAGCCGATATTGTTATTAATAACGAGGGGTCTATAGCAGATTTAGAAAAGAAAATCACTAAATTGGTTGAGAAAAGGAGATGATCTATTATATAATTATTAACAAAGACAAATAATTATACTTAGATTGCTTTTATCAAGCCAATTGTGACGAGAATTTTTTGTAACATAAGGAAGGATTTCATTCTAATTCATAGAATATAGTAATAGAGTTTTACAGAGAGTTCTGTCATTTAGGTTTTATTGGTCTTTTTCAAGACCAAAATCAAAGTTTTTTATATTTTGAAGGGGGTGAATTCAGAGGGAAGATAGAATTGAGAAGCAATAGTAAATTTTTCAAATTAGTTAGTATTATTTCAAGGAGGGAAAAATTTTAAATGAAGAAAAAATTTGGTGTCTTATTGTTGTCATTAATCTTAGTTTTTACAGTAGTTAGTATTGCAGGAGCACAGGACGAAGTAAAAAGTCCAGATACTTATACCCATGTAACCATTGGTAATCAAAGTACTTTGGACCCACATTATTCATATGATACAGGTAGTTCAGAAATAATTGATAATGTTTATGAATGTTTAATTCAATATCAGGGCGAATCTGTTAATGAATTCGCACCATTACTTGCAACTAAAGTTCCTTCTAAAGAGAATGGACTTATTTCCGAAGATGGTACAGAATATACCTTTCCACTTCGTGAAGGCGTAACATTTAGTAATGGTAATGAATTAACTCCTGAAGATGTTAAGTATAGTTTCCTTAGAGGTATGATCATGGATCGTGCTTATGGTCCAATGTGGATGCTTTATGAACCTCTCTTTGGAGACATGGCTACTCTATCAGACTTAACAAAAGAAGTTGTAGGAGTAGAAGATCCTAAAGAATTAACAGCAGAACAGTCCGCTAAAGTATATGCTGAATTAGATAAGAAGATAACTATTGATGGAAATAAAGTAACTTTCCATCTTGAAAATCCTTATCCTCCATTCTTAAATATCTTGTCACAACACGCTGCTTGGTCAAGTATTCTTGACAAAGAGTGGAGTATTAAGCAAGGTGCTTGGGATGGTAGTCCTGAAACTATAGCTGACTATCATGATCCAGTAAAAGAAGATGACCCACTTTATGATGCAATGATGGGTACTGGTCCATTTGTCTTAACTGAATGGGTAAATGGTGACCATGTAATCTTAAAAAGAAATGAAAATTACTGGCGTTCACCTGCTAACTTCAAAACTGTAATTATTAAAAATATTGATGAGCCTACAACCCGTATTTTACTTCTAAAACGTGGTGACGCTGATTCAATTGCATTAGATTATCAATATTTCAATCAGATTGAAGGCAACGAAGATATTGAAATTATAAGAGAACTTCCACAACTACAAAACTTAACAATGTTATTTAATTGGACAATTGAAACTAAAGGTAATGACTACATTGGTAGTGGAAAACTTGACGGCGAAGGTATTCCATCTGACTTCTTTACAGATGTACATGTAAGAAAAGCATTTAGTTATGCTTTTAATTACAAAGCATTTATTGAAGAAGTAAGACAGGGACAATCACAAAAACTTCGCGGCCCAATTGTTAATCCTCTATTAGGCTATAGTGAAGATTCTCCTGTTTATCAGTTAGACTTAGAAAAAGCAGAAGAACACTTCAAGCAAGCTTGGGATGGACAAGTTTGGGAAAAAGGATTCAAACTTACAATTCTATATAACTCTGGTAACATGACAAGAAAAACTGCTGCTGATATCTTTAAATCATACTTAGAACAAATTAATCCTAAGTTCGATATCAGTACAAGAGCAGTTCAATGGTCTACATTCTTAGATGAATCAGCTAGAGGTACTCTACCACTTCAAATTGGTGGTTGGTTAGCTGACTTCCCAGATCCACATAACTTCGTTCAACCTTTCTTACACTCCCAAGGTTACTATGGAGGAAAACGTGGACAGAATTACATTGACTGGGCTGAAGAAAATGTTGACCCATTAATTGATAAAGGTATTACTACAATGGATCAAGATAAACGTGTAGATATCTATAAAGAACTACAAAGTATTGCCCATAATCAAGCTATTGATGTTTGGTTAGATCAGCCATACAGTGCTAGAATTCAACGTGACTGGGTTAAAGGATGGTACTTCAACCCAATGCGTCCAGGTCAATACTTCTATATCTTGGATAAGTAATAGTAGTTCAATGACAATTTATTATTAAATAATAATGCCAGGGGGGTATCCCCCTGGCAATTCTATGACAACAGTATTTTTGTAAATTTTTAGTAATGGAAGAAAGGAGTTTTAACAGTTGATAAATTATATAGTGAGACGGCTATTAATATTGCCGCTTATATTATTTGGAGTAACCCTGTTGGTCTTTGGTATGTTAATGATGCTGGGGCCTTATCAGAGAGTTGCTACTTATGTTCAGGATCCAACTCAGCTTAAAGGTGGAGACCTGGATGTATTAATCCAAAAATATGGTTTAGATGACCCCTTCTATATGCAGTATGGAAGGTGGGTAAACGGATTATTACATGGAGATTTAGGGTGGTCAGAGGCAGCTGGTGCCCCAGTTGTAGAAGCAATTTTTGATCGATTCCCGGCCACGCTAGAGCTGGCAATTCTGGCGGTGATACCCGTTATAATGGGTGGAATTTGGCTCGGTGTGTTCTCGGCAGTTCATCACAACGATTTTTGGGATCATACTACCAGGGTGTTTTCAACAGTAGGTTGGTCGTTCCCTACTTTTGTATTTGGATTAATAATTTTAATGATATTTTATGGAGTTCTCGGGTGGACGCCCCCCGGAAGATTATCTAACTGGGCCCTGGAGTTAAAGAATACTGCACAGTTTACAGTATTTACTGATATGAACATATTAGACGGAATATTAAATGGTAATATCAGTTTTGCTTTAGATTCTTTAAGACACTTAATAGCACCTGTATTTACTTTAGCTGTTGTATGGTGGGCATTCATTCTAAGGATTACAAGGTCTAGTATGTTAGAAACATTGCGTAAAGATTATATCAGAACTGCTAGAGCTAAAGGTGTGAAAGAAAATATAGTTATTAATAAACATGCTAGAAGAAATGCTTTAATCCCAGTAGTAACTGTTGCTGGTCCTATGGTTTTAGGACTATTAGGTGGTATAGTAACAGTAGAAACTGTCTTTGGTTATAGAGGATTAGGCTTATTAGCATATGAAACAGCGACCAGATTAGATTATGCAGGTATTCTAGGAATAGCAATGTACTTTGGAGGTATTTTGGTATTAATTAACCTTGTAGTGGATGTATCATATGCTTTCATTGATCCTAGAATTAGATTGGAGTGATGTAAACATATGGAATGGAAAGATATAATTAAGAGATTATTTACAAATAAATTATCAGTATTTGGTATAGTCATAGTTTTCTTTTTCGCGATCGTTGCTATCTTTGCTCCTTGGATCGCACCACCGGCGGATCCTGATGAGCCATATGATATACCGAGAAGCGGCTGGAAAATAGCTCCCACTCCACCTGATGCCGATAATATATTTGGAACAACTGAAGGTTCTTATGATATATTTTATGGTATGGTATGGGGCTCAAGAACTGCTTTTAGAATTGGATTTATAGTTGTAGGTATAAGTACTTTAATAGGTATATTTGTAGGTACAATATCGGCTTATTATGGTGGATGGTTTGATGAAATCATGATGCGGATAACGGATGTTTTTATGTCGATTCCGTTTTTGGTAGCAGCCTTGGTGTTAACGGCGATATTAGGTAAAGGGCTTGATAAAGTGATGATTGCCCTGATTGTCTTCGGCTGGATGGGAACGGCTCGTTTGATGCGTTCCCAGGTATTAGAGATTAAAGCTGAAGAGTTTATTGATGCAGCCTATGCACTCGGAGCTGGAGATACTAGAATTATTTTCAAACATGTTTTATTAAACAGTATTTTCCCCGTTTTAATTCAGGCTTGTATGAGAATGGGTTCAATGGTTATTACAGCCGCAACCTTAAGTTTCTTAGGTGTTGGTGCTCCTCCAGGATATGCTGATTGGGGTCAAATGATTTCCTTTGCACGTAACTGGATTATTGGAGCACAAGGGAATCCTTTAACTTATTGGTATACATTGATGATTCCTGGTGTAGCAATATTATTATTTAGTTTATCTTGGAACTTAATTGGTGACGCATTTAGAGATATTCTCGATCCTAAGCTTCAACAAAAATAATTTAAATTAGATAAAGTAGGTGATAGATTTGAGTAAAGAAAAGCTTATTGATGTGAATAATTTGAGAACTTACTTCCATACTGAAGAAGGGACTGTAAAAGCAGTTGACGGGGTAAGTTTCGAGATTTATCCAGGTGAAACTCTTGGTATAGTTGGTGAATCTGGTTGTGGTAAAAGTGTAACTTCACTTTCTATCATGAGATTAATTGAGTCACCTCCTGGAAAGATAGAAGAAGGCGAGATATTATTTGATGGCAAAGACCTTACAGAATTGAATCAGAATCAAATGAGAAAGATTAGAGGTAATGATATATCTATGATCTTTCAGGAACCAATGACCTCCTTAAACCCGGTTTATACCGTGGGAGATCAAATAATGGAAGCAATATTAATTCATAAAGATGTTAACAAAAAAGAGGCTCGTGAAGAAGCTATAAATATGCTGAGAAAGGTAGGAATTCCTTTACCTGAGCAGCGTGTAGATGAATATCCCCACCAGTTAAGTGGAGGTATGAGACAGAGGGTAATGATTGCGATGGCTTTATCCTGTGATCCACAGCTTCTGATTGCTGATGAGCCAACAACAGCACTTGATGTTACAATTCAGGCTCAGATATTAGAGCTTATGAATGGTCTGAAAGATCAATTTGATATGGCGATTATGATGATCACACACGACCTTGGTGTTATTGCAGAGGTTTCTGATCGAGTGGCAGTTATGTATGCAGGGAAGATTGTAGAATATGCAGATGTTGAAACACTTTATGCAGATCCTAAACATCCTTATGCTTGGGGACTAATGCACTCAATTCCACATATTGAAAAAGACTTAGAAAGATTAGAAGCAATCCCTGGCAATGTACCAAATCCACTTAACTTCCCGGATGGATGCAAATATAATACAAGGTGTCCATTTGCTACTGATAAATGTAGAGTTGAAGAGCCAGAACTTGAAGAAGTTGAAGAGGGCCATTATTCAGCCTGCTGGCATGTTGATAAACTAGAAGCTAAAAAAGAAGAAGAGAAAAGTGCTTAATGGAGGTGAAAAGAATTGGCAGAAGAGCAAGAAAAATTACTTGAGATAGAAAACTTGAAAAAATACTTCCCAGTAAAGGAAGGAGTATTTCGTAGAACAGTCGCCCATGTAAAAGCGGTAGATGATATAAGCTTTTTCATTAGAAAGGGAGAAACTTTAGGATTAGTTGGTGAATCTGGCTGTGGTAAATCTACAG